>Ga0209487_1000008_pt1 | contig 301259 bp, 379 predicted proteins | sample Poulit2012_FD_187524 | JGI IMG/M metagenome (GOLD analysis project Ga0209487, IMG submission 187524) | Agricultural soil microbial communities from Georgia to study Nitrogen management - Poultry litter 2012 (SPAdes) (version 2) | ecosystem: Environmental > Terrestrial > Soil > Agricultural...
TTGATAGTGGAAAATACTTACCTGATTTTATGGAAGATTTTCACGATCAAAAGAATTTATTCAAAAGGCTTGATGTAATAAATCAAAACAGAAGTGATAATTATACAAAAAACATTAGCTGGACAGAAGCACATGTGTATACAGTCGATATTTTTCTGTGGTATATGGCAGCTCACGGATATACATTGCAAAAAAGCAGAAAGGAAGTTCCATTCTATGATGTTGACCAAGATTTAGCCGAATTTGAAAGAAGTCGCCAGGAAGAGCAGGCGAATGTTTTAAAACAACTTATGAATAAATCTAATTCGTAGTTTGATAAAATTACGAATTAGACTGCATTAGTAGGTTTTTAATAGCAAATTTAAATAACCCCCTTTTTACATAAGGCGGAAAGTAAATAAAGCATTGAAAGGTATGAGTATAAAAAACATACCTTTATTTTTATGCCAAAAATAAAAATGAGGTGGTAATGGATGGGGGAATAATCGGATGGAGAATGAAGAAAAAACTTACGAAACAGAAGAAAGACTAATGGATGAAGTTGATGATGTACAGGATGAAGTTGATATAAATGAATCTGTTATGAATGATATCCCGAAAGAAGAACGAACTTTGGTAGGACACTATGAGGAGGATTCAGATGAATATAATGACGGTCGAGGGGTTACAGATGATACTGTTTCAGATAATAACGACAACACCGCTGAGTTCTCCGATTATAATAATGATGAATTAGAAGAAGAAAAAAGCGGGGAAACAGTAGGGGAAGAGGTAGAAGGAGAATCACAAGGAAAGTCGCAAGCAGTCCCGGGGGAAGAAGAAATAGAAGGTAATACTCAAATAGACCCAGGTGAGGAAGAAACAGTAACAACAACAGAGGAAGAACAAGAAGATGAGTTGAATGTAGCAGATTTATTGGAGAAACAAGATGCAGCGAGGAAAAATTTAGAGACAAGGGCTGCAGATATTCAAACGGTAAGTGAATTTGTAGATGAGGATGGAAACATTATTCCAGCAAGAGGACAAGGTAAAATTTATGTAGAAATGCTGGATATTGAGGAGGAAGTGAGACAGGCAGGGAGAATCAGAGAGGATAGTCATGATGTATATGCCTTGGAAGATTCCATACGAAAATACGGATTATTTACACCTATACACGTAATCCCTTTTGGGGAGTACTATATATTGATGGATGGGTATAGAAGGCTTCAAGCGTATATTGGGTTAGGTAAAACAAGAATACCCGCTATAGTAGACACAACTGTACCCCCAGAATTGGCAAAGTATTTCCAAGCAGAGATCAATAACGTATTAAAATATAGTTTTGTAGAGAAATTAAATTACGGTAAGTTTGTTGAAAAGACTCAACCTCATGTGGGTGCGAACGCAATAGAGCAGTCACTTGGCTTGAAAACAGGGGAATATCTGAAAATGCAATATATAGATCAGTTTAAAGATGATTTCCCGGAAATTTTCCAACAAGTACAAAATGAAAGATTATCAATAGAACAAGCCTATAAAAAGATTGATAAAGAAATTGAAAAACAGCAAAAAGAACAAGATGCGTTAAACAGTGGGGAAATGGATGAAGAATTAAAAGATACGGATGAACTAGCCGATTTACAACAGGAGGTACAGAAACAGAAACTCGGAGATAGGAAAATACTTGACCCTGTTATTAGAAGGTCTGTTGAATCAAGGGCCGGTGGATCGTGTGAATGTTGTGGTTATGGACAGGGAGAACCTGATTTAATGGGTGCTTTTCAGGTGCATCACATTATTCCTGTACAATACGGAGGGTCAGACAGCAAGGCCAATCTCATATTGTTATGTCACAACTGCCACAAATTGGTACACGACTATGAAAGCGCAAGATTCACCCCCGAACAAGAAACCTACACTCGTTTAAATGAGGTAAAGCGTATTGTAGTTTTAGGTAACATGCTTTTGCATATGAGAAGGAAAGCAATTCATGTAATACGGACAAACCATGCGAATATAGGTAGGCAGATGGATAAGGGAGTAGTAACAGTAGGGCAAGCTTTACAAAAAGCAGAGATTGATCTAAAAGGAGAAGAATTCTTTAACAATTCTCCGTACAGCACTTATGTAGAAGCAACGGATAATTTGAAGTTTGGTGGAGAAGTGACAGGAGAATTAGGAAATGTGGAAACGATAATAGAGGATGAAGATGAAACGGAGACCCCGGAAGGAAAGGATGAAAAAGAAGAGGGAACAGAGTGATCTCAAATAAATGAACAATAACATTAATAGAATAAAGGAAAATAGAATAGGGGCAGGTATTATACTGTCCTTATTTCTATTAGAAAAGCGATAAACAGAGGGAAAGTGAGGAAGAGATATCGTGAAAATACACAAGGTTTTCATTGGAACAATGATAGGTACAGTACTTTTAACGGGGTGTAATAAAGAGCCTTTAAAAGCCCCCGAGGTCAAAACATATGAAGTAGATGCCAACAAAGAAGAAATGACATTTTCAGAACATGATGCAACGGTAAAAGACCCCATACCAGCAGGAGAAAAACTTTATGTGAGCGGGGATCTAAAAAAGCAAAAATATGAAACTGTTCAGGGAGAATATACAGCAGAGGTCATTCGGGTTATGCGGAACAAGGCCTCGGAGGATCGAATTGTGGACGAGGATCTTTTACCCAATAAGCCGGGAAAAGGACAAGATTGGGTAATGATTGAAATAATGGTGAGGAACTTAGGTAAAGAGGATGGATCATTGGCATTTATTCCCGGAGAAATAGGAATATACACTAAAAAAGGAAAGGAAATACCTTTACAAGATGTGGGGTTAAATTCAGACTACCAAAATATAGCCATTTATCAAGGAAAGCCTGAAAAACTCACTTTGACTGTTATTGCAGATAAAAAAGAAAAGAATTTCCTAATCGGATTTGATAATTTAGCAGATGAATATGAAATAGTTGATGGGAAAAAGGTAGAAGAGGAATCGTCAGAAGATAAAAAAGATAAAGATGAGAAGGATAAAGAGGAAGAAGAAAATAAAGTTCAGAAACCAGGTAAAAAATATTTGGCAACGGAAAATGCTATTCTTCTTAGAACATTAGATCCAGAAGAAGCTAAAGAGCAACAAGAGATATATGACGAATACAGAAAAGAAGAGGAGAACAAGTATAACGACTTTGAAGTGGAGGAAGAAACAAAGGAACAAGAGAAAAAGAACGCTGAAAAAGAGGAAGAAAAGAAAGGTGAATCTGGAAAATAAAACAGATAAGAAAGAAGGTAAGTGGTCTCCTAAATTGAGCTATACTTGTCATAAATTGCTAGTTTGATTTAAAAGGGTGAAATTATGTCGAGGGTTAATGTAGGGAGTATTATTCTTGTAGATGACGAGAATAAATACCATGACTGGGTGCTATATGACTTATCAAGGAATAAAGGAATGCCGTTAAGGAATGTAGATATAACCGAAAATGAGTTAGGTAAATTAAGATACATGCGAATCGTTGATAAGAAGGAGATCATTAATCTAAACGGAACTAAAAATGAATTATTACAGCATGTTTCCAATATAAAAAAGATCAATAGGAAAAGTAGGGTATTGGTTATACCTGCAAGAGATAAAGAGACAAGAAAGGCAATGGAAAAGTTATTTTTCGGAGAGAACATTATCACATTTCCGCCTTTAAAGGATTATAAGGATAAAGAAAAAACGGTCAATAAAATCATTGATCGATGGAAGTTGAAATGTGAGACAGTAGAAGTAAGAAAAACCCTGGTTAAGAACATGATCAGAGATGTTCATGCATGGGAAAACGTTTTGTTATTATGGGAAACATTGAGTTATCGAGGGGAAGAATTGACAGCTTCCGATATAGATGAGTTATTCCCTGACAATGAATTTTATAATCTAAATCAATTTATACACAAGATGTTAGAAGGAAAGATAAAGAGAAAGTCTATAAAGATGGGTTATTATTTTTTAGATACAAAGATGTATTCCGCTAGGTGGGTAATGCAGAAAATAAGAGAAGAAACAAACATGTTGGGAGTGGTCTATCAAGCGTACCGAGGGGGAGTTTTGTTAGTACCAGATAATAGGAAAAGACTTACCGAAAGAATTGGGGAACTTGATTGGACAGATGGCATGGTTTTAGGAGATTTAAAAGAATATCAACAAAGACAGTACCTTAGATTAATAGAAAAGATACCCTACAAATATTTCTTGACTATTTTACCAATCATATATAGAGTACCAGAGTTTGCACAAGAGAAAGACATATATCACCTAATAGAAGATTTGCGATGTGCAAGGGGGCATTACGAAAATGGGGAATAGCAAAGGAACTGTACTAAGTCGCCAAAAAGGAAGAAAACATCCAGTAAAAATAAGTAAAATTATCCAATGGCGAGGTATAGATGTTAGGGAGTATGGTTCACATTTAATGGTAAATGACGTTGTGATCATTAACGAGGGTAAGATACTTCATAATATTTTCTCAGTTAGGTTAGATAATAGTGAAGCGGCACAATGGGTTATTTCTAATGAATCAGAAATAAAAGCCGGAATTAATAGGAGATTCAGGGAGTTTGGTGTTTGGGGAGGAAACGTTGATGATTGTTATGACATGATCATACATGAATTTAATTCAAGACCAGATTTGCAATTTAATAAAAACCATTTTGGAAAGAACAGTAATTATCAGATTCGAGAATATATCCTAAACAGAATTAAGTTTATGGTTCAACACTACCGAAACAATTTAAACGATCGACATTCAGTAGTTCCTTTTGTCAATAATGCAGAAGCTAACTATTACATGGGCACAGTAGAGGAAACAATGAGTAATACCACTATTATGGAAACATCGGAAACTGTTGTAGAGACAGATACAGTTTATTGGGATGATCAGATGGATAATTTGCTGCTATCTTTCAAGGAATTTGTAAATGACAGATCATATAGGAAGTTTAGTCATGAAGATTTCCTAGTAAATATGTACCTAAATGTAGAGAAATTTAATCATCGACAAGATTTAGAAACACATTATCAGCGAGTAGCAGATGTATGTAATGAATCTATTGAGTTAGTTCGTTTAGTAGTTAAAGATCTTGCAGATGCAGTGAAGTCACAGGACGAAGATGGGATGTATATTCTAGGAACAATACAGGAATTATTAGAAGGTAAAAAATATGGGTGGATTCCTAAAAACATAAGAAAAAGTCAGTAAGGAAAATGGAGTGATGAAATGGTTTCTCCGAATAACAGTGTGAGTTTTTTTGAAAGTCTTAGCTTTATAGGATGGATGGGAATCGTAGTTTGGATACTTTTTGTTGTTGTTATTTTGTGGAGACCCAGATGGTTTGCAAGCTATGACGATAGATTCCCTAAAAGTAGTATTTTTGAACATTTAATGTATGAGGAATGGCATTATATTATTTTTATGGTTATACGATTTATCATTATTGTCCTAATACTAGCAGTAGTCACTAATATAATGTACATTCTTTGATAAGAAGAACCAGGAATATCCCCATACCAGCATGTATACTAATGTCATTCAGTATATAGGAGGAAATAAGGTATGGGTTTTTCTATTTATTTCGGAGCAAAAAAAGATACAGAAGGTAAAGTACATTTAGCGGTAATTGTTTATGAAGGAATGACTTCTTTTCCACCAATTGAAGAGAAGATTGACGACATGCCCGATGCAACATTTTATGAGCATGAAACAGCAGCTATGTTGTTAGCATTAGAGATTATAGAAGATGAAGGATACGATGATGTTACGTTATATAATCAGAATAAATTAGTATTTGAGTGGATTCAGAAATTTAACCATGAAAATGAACTAAGAGATATGTATTATAAAGAGGTTAGAAAGAGGATGGCAACATTAGTAGAAGATGAAACAGATATTCAATATAAGGTAATTAAGGGAAAACAGAATGAAGCAAAAAGGTATCTTCAAAAGAAACAGCCAAAGAAGAAGGGTAATGAAGGTGTAGTAGATCTTACTTCCATGTTCAAGAAAAATTTAAACAAGAAACATGTCATAAATAAGCATGATTAAAAAATAATCCTATAGGTGGCCAATAGAAAGTTAAATGATAGATTGTAATCTTTGGAGGATTGAGGGGATTTAATCGTGAAATATGAATTAGATAAAAAACTTTTAAAAATGGAGTCTGATTTCATAGAAAGAGAAGGAAAGCAGACCCACGAAATGAAGATGTGGGTATTTTTACATGAAACGAAACAAGAACTACAGTCATTTTACTTACCAGTAGCAGTATTCCTTTTAATAGCAATGTACGTCATATCTGAATACATTGGTAGTATTGTCATAACAGTCTTTGTGAGCAGTTTAGCTGTCATGAGTTGTCTTATACTTCTTACGTATTTAGTGGTTATATACTTGTTTGAATATAATAAACGAAGTATCATTCAATCATTTAGGTGGAAAATAGAAGAAATGCAAGTAAAAACAGAGATGAAGTTATATATTAATAAAGCAATAAGGTCTTATTATAAGGAACAAGATGTATTTATAGAAGGGGCTGTAAAAACGGATAAAAAGTATTGTTTTAATCCAATTATAAAAATCAGTTTAAAAGGAAAAGAAGGAAGAAAAGATGTATGGGAGATTGACTTTAAATTTAAAAACAAAAACTTTAAAGACATTGAGGGAAACATTGTTGTAGAAGGAGGGGAGATCTTTGAAAAAACTGGGTAGTAGAGGTAAATGGAATATGGTAATTATAGGAATCTTGAGTGTACTTTTGTTAGTCTTAATTATAAATTTTTCAAGTGCAATTTATTACGCTTACCAATCAGATGCATTACCCTTTCCAGTAATCATCTTTTCCATAGTTCTAATAATAGCAAATATGGTATTTTGGGTTATAACAATTAAGGTGCAGAGAGAAAAGTTAAACAAAAAGAGCACAGAAACAACTGAAATAGAGTAAGACAAAAAGACTACTTAGTATAAAGGTGGTCTTTTTTACATTGGAAATGTATTATTAATGTTTCGCCTTTACCTAGTAACCGAAAGGAAGAAACATAGGAGGATAAACGGACAAAAAGGGAGAAAGTTAAAATTAGAATTATATACACTATTACATAAAGAATGGTATACTAGATAGTAAGAGTAGGTATAAAGGAGGGTTTTGTGGGGAATATTTAATATTCTAAATAATACAGCTGATAATTGAAGGGTTAAAAGAGTAATAATGCTATGCTTTAAATGTAATAAAAAATATATTACTGTTGGGAAGCGAAATGGGGAAGGATTATATTGAATGCAACTAAAAACATCAAATTCAGACTAAAAGACGCAGAACAAATATATAACCTAGCCATGGATAGATTTTATAAACAAGATAAAAAGGGATTTAATATCGTAGTCCTGAAGCATAAAAATAATTTTCAAGTTTCATATCTACCAGTCGTGGAGAGAGGAAAACAAGGATTATTCATCCTCGTTAACTATAAAGAGATGTTAAAATTAGTTAGAATGAATTTAGATAGACAAATAAGAAAAAAGGAAGCAATAGACATGCTGCATAAGGAAACAAATAAAAGGATTGAGAAATTTAAAATAGTGTTTATACCTAAAACCAAGAACTAAGAAGATATATCTTCTTAGTTTTTTTATAAATATGTTTACTTTTAAATAAATATAGTGTAATATAATATGTAGAAAACAAATACGGAGGGGAATTAAAATGATGGCAGGGTTTAAAACTATGAGTGATTTAGATTTAGTAGAAAGCATTCTTGAGGACGATAATATAGAAATTATACATAAGTACGGTGACGATAGATATGTTCAAGATATTGAAGTAGGTTTGAATTCAATTTTAGAAGAATATATTGATTACAAAGAGAGCGACAAGGAAACGAAAGAGGAAAAGGATTTAATGTTAAAGCACATTAATAAATTGGAAAAAATGTTAGATAGAAGAAGTGTTACATACAAAACGTGGGAAGATGTACAAGATTCCATGTAGTAGATAAGAAAATACAATGGAAGAAAGAAAAGATCTGATACTATGTAGGATATTAAAAAGAATATAGTAAGGGGAAGAAAATATGTTCGTTGTAAGTATTGAGGGAATTGATGGGACAGGTAAATCAACTTTAGTAGATAAGCTGGAAGAATATGTGAATGACATAAAAGAAGTAGGAGATAATTACTGGGAACATATTCAATTCACACGTTTTCCCACAAGGTATTTCTTCGAAAGAATAGCCAACTTTAATAGCAAGGAAACAATAACAGATGCAGATATGTTAAGGCTGCAGGATGAGGACAAGTTACATGAGATAAATAAGAGAAGGCAACAAGGGTGTAAGTTACTTATTTGTGATCGAGGTGAAGTTTCGCAGAGGGTTTACAATCAATGCGAAAATACGAGTATTGAAAGTGATTTTGTTATTTATTTGTCTATTCAACTTGAAGAGGCTTTAAGGAGAATTAGTACAAGGGGAGTAGAAGATAACTTAGGGTTTGAGGATGGAGATATTCTTAAAAGAGTACAGGAATCATATAAAAAGGTTCTTGAAACGGATCAATATAAAAATAAGGTTAAATTTTATGATGTAACAGATGCGGATTATAGAGGTAGTTTAGAAAAGATTTACAGTTATATAGATTGTTTTATTAAAGATATTGAAAGAAGAACATTTTTAAAGGATGGCATGGAAAGGCCAACGAGAACTTAGCCAACACAGATAGGAGAAATAATATGGTGACAATAATTTTTAAGAATAAAGATAGAACCGTGTCATCTGAAAAGTTTTTTAATAAAGTACAGAGATTATGTGGCTTTCCTAAGACAGATATGGTTTATTATGACGGTAAAAATGATATTTCCATGAAAATAGGAAGAAAAGTACCCGTAAATTTAGGGAAATATTTAAGGGATATGCAAACAAATGAAAGCATTGAATGGTATTTGACTATCCCTCATGAAGAAAATATGAGACGTGTTTCAGAGGGGATTTTAGAGTTTGCGGGAAAGGTGAACTTAGATAGGTTCACTGTAAAATATGAACAATGGTACGTTATAGGGAATGTGGATGATGGTGTTTCTGTATTAACAGATAAAATAAAGCAAGTAGGTATTAATCGTCAAGTGTATAGAAGGGTATATAACCAGGATATGATTTCTGTTATAGAGTCAATCATCCTTTTAGTAGATGATTGGAAAACATCTGTTACAAAAAAGGAACAAATGCTTGCGAGCATTGGAAGAATAACAATGCTTATGTGGAGTAAGCAACTTATTAAAGAGCGTAGTGACGAGGGTGTTTATGCTGTCACAAAAGATAAGGATGTTATACGGATTGAGGCAAAGTATTCAAAGAAAGAAAATGTACATGTAAAAATAGAATTAGATCGAGGCGTTATGATTAGAAAAATTGGCGATGTATCACAGAAAATGGAAACATTTAAATAGCAACAATAATAGTCGAAAATACACTCTAAATAGGGGATAGGGAAATGGTAAAGAATCTGAATGATGTAGATATATACGACATTATGGAAGACGATAAGCTACAGGAAGTTTTGGATAGGATAAATAAAGGGGAATCATTCAATTCAACAGAAGTACAAGAATTACTTAGACAAATCCTCTATTGGAGATCTGCATATAGTACCGAAAGTGAATTACTTAATAGAACAAGAGAACTACGAGAAAAGTATAAAAAAGAGGTTGCAGACTTAAAAAATAGATTTAAAAAAGAAACAATTAGGTAGAGAGATAGTCAGTAACAATAAAAAACACGGGGGTATTAAAAATATGGTTAAGTTTGGATTTAAGGGTAGTGAAGTTGAATTTCCAGGGTGGAGTAAGCATCATAAAACAATGGGAGTACATGTTAAACGAGATTATGAAGATGGAGAAGTAGTCGAATTAACAAAAGGAGAATTGAAAGCAAGGGTTTCCGAAAATGAAGAACAACTAATACCAAGACATGTAAATCTTTATAATTGGGAAACAGGGGAATCAAGAGGGGCAACCGATTATTATTTACCTTTTCAAAATATGGAGTATATTGAGCCAGTGTTTGATCATTATGGTGTGGGTTCATCGAACACAAGCCAGACAACCTACATCCGCTTCAAATTTCTATTGGGTTATGACCTTTTTATATTGGATTATTCATACACGTCAGAAGGAAGTTTTGCAACGTCATTTCATGATTTAATAAGTAGTAGTGATTATTTAGAGGAGATTATTGAGGAAATTCTTGAAAAGGGTGAAAAATTAGAGGACGTTGGAATTGAAAGAAGTAAAGGGGATGATGAAGAAGAATACACCATTGTGGTAGCAAGGGACGGTATTCATGCGGACCATTTTGATGTGGGGAAACGAGAACTATTCAACAGTTTAATAGGTATTGAGATTTACAAACATGATATGGAAATAAATTAAGTAATAGAGTAGTAAACATAAGAGAGATGTTATGCTTTTTAAGAGGGAGGTGGGTAAATGGTATTCAAATTACCAGAAAGTTATTATGCAAGGCAGAGAGAAGAATATGAAAAGAAATATATTAAAATTGGCGAAACGATGATACATGTAAGCGAGTTAGACGATAGATCTGTTACATCGGAAGATAGAAGTAAAATGGAAATGAACTCCTATGCACAGAATGATTTACCTCCAAAGCTAACGACAGAGGCTTTAATAGAAACAACCAAGTACTATAAGTCACAATGTTCAACACCTAGAATTTGTAGTACTTACAATGAATCCATAATTCATAAACTTGTTCCCGAACTGATTAAACGATTAGAAGAAAAGGAAGAAGTATTTTAAGATAAAATGATGGGGAGGATTAATGGTGGCGGTAGTAGAAAGAGACAATGAAAAACAGCTTGTAAACGTATCAAAAGAACACTTACAAGCGTATGGGTATAAAGGAAGTGAGACAATCTTTACTGCTGTAAAGCAGCGAGAAGACCGATTTAGCGGAATATATAATTTACTAGCAAGAGATGGAACAGTTGTATACGGTGTAATGGAAGAAGATTTAAAAGAAATCAGTTAATTGCTTTAGCTAAAAGAGAACATAGAAACAAATTTCATAAATGGTTATTTACATTTAATAAAATGTAGTGTATAATGAATTTAAACAACAACCTAGAACAAACAGAGGAGAGTATAAAAATGATTAAAGCAATCTATTTACCAGATACAATGTATGAACGAGCACCAATCTTTACATTAAATGGGGAAACAAATAAGTTTGAATTTGGTTATATGAAATTTGATTATAATATGGTTGTAAATGATGATGAGTGGTACGTATATAGAGAAGAGTTATCAAATACAGTAGATGAAGTAGTGACAATGGTAGGGTAATAAAATAAAAACTCTAATTAACTTTATAAAAGACAGGTAAAGGAAGAAAGAAAACAAGTACCTTTACCTTATATTTTAGTTTCGTTGTTTACAAGTAAATAAATTTAGTGTAAACAAATGTGATATGAGGGGGAGAATTAACATGGTTGAAAAATATAAAATATGGGATAGAAAAGGAAAGAGGTTCATTGATATAGATAACGAGGATTATGAAGGGTACAGCAATATTGCTATGTGTCCCAATACAGGAGATGTTATGGGGTACTCAGTAAGTACGGGGGAACTAGATACAGAATGTTTCCGTGATTTAATTGCAATTGAATATACAGGGTTTTCTGATAACGCAAACAATGAGCCGATCTTTTTAGGAAGTATTGTAAAAATTAAAGGGCATCCGAAACAAGCAATAAATGGTGCGTATGCAGTTATGAGAGATCATAAAAGCAAACGGATTTTAGCAGGGAAAAAGGAACTGTACTCGATTCTTTCCTATGCAACCGTTATAGGGAATATACAGGAGGATTCGCACTCAATTAATTTCAATTGGAATGAAGAAGTTAATCCGCTACAGAAATACGATAATAAAAAAGACTAAAGGAAGAAATTTTCATAGTAGAATAAGAAAAATAACAGATATATAAAAAGGAGGAATAAAGAAAAATGAAGTACATAAAAGGACAATATACAGATGCAAAAGTTTTTACCGACAACGTAGAGGAAACAGCATTAAGTCAAATTAAAGAAATGTGTAATCAAGATTTTATGGAAGGGTCAAAAGTGCGAGTAATGCCCGATGTACATGCAGGTAAAGGATGTACAATCGGAACAACTATGACAATTAAAGATAAAGTAGTACCAAATTTAGTGGGGGTTGATGTGGGATGTGGCTTACTCACAGTACCCCTTTTAGACAAGGAAATTGATTTTGATAGGTTAGATAATGCAATTAGAAAATACATTCCTGTGGGATCTGAAATACATGAGGAAGTCCAAGATCAATCAACGGTTAAAGCAGAGAATTTCAAGGCAAGTCATGTTATATCTGAGGATCGACTAAATAGGAGCATACGTTCCCTTGGAGGCGGCAATCATTTTTGCGAGGTGTCAAAAGATGCAGGAGGAAAGCATTACTTAACTATTCATACAGGAAGTCGTTATGTAGGTGCAAAAATAGCAAACCATTACCAGGATAAAGCCTTTAAAGAATTAAAGAAATTGGATGTAAAAAGTGTTATTGAAAATTTAAAAGCTGAAGGAAGACATGCTGAAATAGAAAGAACTATTAAGGGTATGAAAGAACAAAAGCCAAAAGTTACAAAGGAACTAGCCTATTTAGAAGGACAGTCATTTAATGATTACATTTACGATATGAAGTTGGCACAGGAGTATGCAGTAGAAAATAGGAAAAAGATTGCAGATGTAATTATGGAACAAGCAGGATTAAGTCATGATACGGAAGAGGATCATTTCGATACCATCCATAACTATATCGATACCGAAAACATGATTTTACGAAAAGGGGCAGTATCGGCCAATAAAGGGGAAAAATTGATTATCCCTATTAACATGCGAGATGGAAGTATTATTGCGGTAGGGAAAGGAAATTCAGATTGGAATTATTCTGCACCACATGGGGCCGGACGTGTATTAAGCAGATCCAAGGCACACAAGCAGTTACACTTAGAAGAATTTAAAGAGACGATGAAAGATGTATGGACAACATCAGTTACAGCAGAAACCCTTGATGAAGCACCCATGGCGTACAAACGAATGGAAGATATAGTCGATAATATTGGAGACACAGTGGATATCGTAAAAATTATCCGACCTGTATATAATTTTAAAGCCAGCGAAGAAATTAAGCATTGGATGAAGAACAAATAAATTAAAAATAACAACTAGAAAATACTAACTAGAAAATACTAACTAGGGGAAGGAAATTGTTTTGGGGAAATTTATGAAATTTATGATGATCCTGCTCTTAATACTATTGGTGGGAGCAGGTATTGCAGGATCTTTCTTATACATGAACGGGGACTTAAAAATAGGGAGTGAAAATTCAATTGATAATGTAGACAAACGAAGTTATGAAACACCAGAGATTACAACTGACTTGCAAGATGGGTCGTTTGTCAAAATACAATTTAACGTTGTAACAGACAGTAAAAAAGCACAAGAAGAAATAACGAAGCGAGAATTTCAAATAAAAAACCTATTAATAAAAGAGTTAGCAGCAATGGACAAAAAGGATTTTAAAGAAGGAATTGGGGATTTAGAAAAAAAGCTTCAAGAAAAAATGAATGAAGTAATGACAGAGGGAGAGGTTACAGACGTATATACAATAGATAAAATCTTACAGTAAATTTGAGAGAAGTCCTTAAAGGGCTTCTTTTTTCAAGGATGAAAAGACATATCGTTAAGATAAGAAACCAACCATAACCATATAAAAAGTAAGTTAAACTGTACGTACCTCGAAAATACTAGGGATATGACGGGGAATGCAATTATTTTAAATATAAGGAGATCGAGAATGGCACTTACAACAGAAGAAAGATTATTGGTTAATTCAGAAGTACAAAAAAGAGGAAAAAACATCTTGCTTGCCTATATTTTACTTATCTTTTTAGGAACGTTGGGTATTCATCGTTTCTACCTCGGTAAAACAGGATCGGCAGTAGCACAATTGGTGCTTACAATAGTGGGATGGATGACAGTCGTACTGATTATTGGATTTATTCCATTGGTTGTAGTAGGTATTTGGGCAATAGTTGACTTGTTTCTTGTACCAGGAATCATCCGACAGCAGAACGAGGAAGTAGAACGTGAAATTACTCAAGAACTGGAAAGAAACAAACAATGACTCCCTAAAACCATCAATAACTACGATTTGTAACTGAAAAAAGCAATAGAAATATAAACCAGAGGATGTTTACCCATCCTCTTTTTTACATAAAGTTAGTAACTAAAAATGAGAGCAAACACATGAGGAAGACCTAGAGGGGGCTTCTTTTTTTGTGATAAGAAATCTTCCATTTTAACAAAAATCCAGTGCTAGTCTTAAAGCATGAGAAGTTTAGATTAGAGGAGAAGGTTAAAATGTTTAAGATGTTGAAGAATAATACGCCAGTACGGAAGACCTCCTGTACGATTAAAAAAGGAGATTACGAGGCGACATATGTTGCAACCAAGACAAGGGAAAATGTCATTATAAGAAAAGATGGAGAACTTGTAGGGGGCATATATGTAAGTATACGAATGTTGAAGGAATTGAATGTACGAACAGAAAAGATAGAGGTATTTGGTGAGTGGAAGAAATTTGAATGGGTTGTGTTGGAAGGAGAAATGCCCCAGGATATATCTATTGAGTGGGATAAAATTGCCAAGGGGCAGTCGAATAAAGTAAAAGGACAGACATACGACACATACGAAGATGCCAACGCCGTAAGCAACATGAGTTTTGGAGCAGGAGATAGCGTAGAGGATTTCCTTTATAAAAATGTAACTGTATCAGAACTAGAGAAAGAACATGATCTCGAATGGGCAAAACATAAAAATTATCGAATTCTCATTGAAGATGATGAGATTATGGAATGGATTAAAGGTTTAGATGAAACTACAGAAATTGTTGGTTTTGATACGGAGACAACAGGCCTTAATGTAAACAGGACAAAGCTAGATAAATTAGTAGGTATATGTATGAGTTATGAAGATGATGCAGGAGTTTACTTCCCTATACGACAAGAGCGGATGGATAATGTGAGAATGGGAGAAGAAAAACTACTTGAATTGCTCAAGCCGTATTGTGACAAAAATAGTCCAAAAGCAAAAGATTTGGTACTTCATAATGGGGGTTATGATTGGAAAGTAATGAAAATGTACGATTGGGAGTTAAATATCGTATATGATACATTAATTCGTCAATCTGTTCAAAACGTGGCCTTAGCAAAAAACCTTTATCAGTTAAAGAAGATTGTTAAGAGTGTGTTCGGTTATGACACAGTTGAATTGGAAGACATGTATGAAAAACGCACACCTGCAGAAATCAAAGAAATTGCTAAAGCGGTAGAAAACGGACAGGCAGCAGTAAATCCAATTACAAGAAGGAAATTAGAAACAGCGGTAAAACAAAATGATTTAATGGATTTTCGATTTGCTTCTAAAGAATTTGTAGAATTATATGGACCGGGAGATGCTGACTTCCCAAGACTTCTTCATAAAGAAATGGATAAAGAATGGGATAACGAATTAGATTTCACATATCGCTTGGAGATTAGTATTATTCCCGTTTTAGGAGAGCAGGAATATTACGGGGTAAGGGCTGACCGTGAAGGGTTTGAAACACTTCATGAAAAAGCAATTATAAAGGCAGATAAGCTGGAACAACAGATTTACCAACAAGCAGGAATGGAGTTTAACATCAATTCTGGTAAACAGTTAGGGGAAGTTTTATTTGAGAAGATGGGTTGTCCTAAAAATCCAAAGTTTAAGACAAAAACAGGGCAATGGAGTACGTCAAGTAAGGTTTTAAAGGAAATAGAGAAGTATGAAGATAATCAAGGTAATTTACAGTTTCCTATTGTAAAAATGCTGCGAGAATATAGTAAAACACAAAAATTAATTAATAGCTTCTATGGAAAACTGCCAGAAATGATTGTAGAAGGACACCTGTTTTCACAGTATAGACAAACAGGAGCAGATACAGGAAGGTTAAGCTGTTCTCGTCCGAACTTACAACAAACGGAAACAACCTCAAGGGAGTATATGATACCTGATACAGAGGATCACTATTTCTTAATATGTGACTATTCACAGGTAGAATATCGAATCATGGCAGGTATGAGTGACGAGAAAAAGGTTGTTGACTTCTTTAAGAAAGATGCGGAAGCAGATTATCATATTTTAGCTTATGCGAACATGATGAAAAAACCATATGAGGATGTAACAAGTGCAGAGAGAGATGACGGAAAGATACTAAACTTTGGAACTTCTTATGGGTTACAAGATCCAGCACTTGCACTTGCATTGTACGGAGATGATTCCAAGTTTGCACAAAAGAAAGCAGCCCAAGCGAGAAGGGATTATTTCGCAGGTGTACCTACGTTAAGAGATTATTTTGAGGATATAAGAGATTTAGCGGAGGAAAAAGGGTATGCGGAGACTTTATTTGGCAGAAGAAGGGTTATTCCTGAATTCAAGGGTGGGGTAAGAAGATTAAGTCCTTTCACACGATCCAGTGGAAGGAGAAAAGCAGGAAACCACCCCGTACAAGGAACAGCAGCCGATATCATGAAAATGGCCATGGCAAGAATACGAAACAAGTTTATAAGTAAAGGTTACAAAGAGGATATGGCAAGACTTGTTATGAATATCCATGATGAGGTGGTCTTGCAATTACACAAGAGCATTAATCCTTGGTATGCAACAAAACTTGTCCGGGAAGCAATGGAAATTGATTTAAGTGAACAAGGGTTTCCACCTTTATATATAGGAGCAAACGTGGGGAATACTTGGAAAGATGGGAAGGTAGATGAACTAGAAGCACCTGTCTATCTAATGAATGAAAAAATTGCTGAGATTGATGCCATGATTGAGCGAGGAGAAGAACTACCTTCTTACGATGATCCAAAACAAATGTGGGAAGATGAGATTAATAAATTCGCTTTAAGAGTTATCAAGGAGGAAATGCAAAAGGGATATCGTGACAAAGAAACAGATGAAGTAAAAACGATACAAGTATATAGTGAAGCATTAAAGAATCCACGGTTAGCGAAGTATAGTCACCACTTTGGAGATAACGGCGCAAAAGTGGTCATGGAACTATTAACAGACACACCTGAAAACGTATATAAACGATTAAACAAGCTATCTACTTTACGGACGAAACGATCTGCGGTTGCAATAAGTAGAATTAAAAAAGTAATTGTAGAAGAGAAAATAGAAACATTAGACGATGCAGCAAAACAAGAAACGATTATAAATGAAAAAAGTTACTATGGTGAACACGGGTGGACAGTTGTACAAAGGCTTTTAACAGAAGCACCGAAAGAAGTATTTAGGACAATGGAAGACTATATAAACGAGGAAGAATACAAGCCAGTAGCATATGAAGCAATAGTTTCAAGAGAAGGAAAAGATATTACCGAGGATATTGATTCTGTCATGGATCATATAAAGAAACACATGCTGAGATACAATAAGGTAGAAAACAAGATCATTATGAAACCAGATTTCGATGATATGGAAATGCTTAGTTTTGTTGATAAGATGCTTGTACCTACAACATCACTAGATATGTTCCAGGATGACGAGAGAAAGTGTTCATTTAGTGTTATTTACGCAAACGGGGAAGAATTTGAAACAACCGGGTATATGATCTTCAGGAAATATGCACCCATTTTAAGAGAACTGTTAAAGAGACATGTTACGGGAATGGGTTATGACGGAATAGAAGAAGAAATTGCAAAGGTTGGAAATCAGATATTAAAGACTGAAGAAGAAATTGAAAGTATAGAAAAGAACCGATTAGAAAAGATCAAGAATAGTTACAAACGTTCCCAAACCAAAGAGGAAATAGATAAAATAAAATTCCTTAAAAAACAAGCAATGAGTTATAGCTAAGAATAAATGAATCAGAAAAGAAGGGGTTATAGACCCCTTCTTATTATTTGAGTAGCTGTTATTTAATAGTTAATTACTTTTCTCTGTTTAATTTTGTATTTTCTTTTTATATCTTACAAAACATATTTGAATCTTTTAAGGCCTAATCATACCTATTTATAATAGAAGAATGGTTTACTGAATAAATATGGCATTTAGGGCTGCTGTAATAGTGCAATATGAGACAACTAGGAAAGTTACCATGAAAAACCAATCTACATAAGAATAGCTAGTAATCTTCTCCAAAGCCCTTTTTAGTAAACTTGGTTTTTTCTTTGTCCTTACAAGACGGACTAAATTACCTTCCTCATTTACAAAGACACCTGTGTTTCTTTCAATATTATACATGTTCAACATTCCCCCTAGAAATATTATATCTTTATATTACATTACTTTATATAATATGTCAACGTTTAATTTAAGTATAATTTATTTAAATAGATAAGAAAATAACCTTAATCACAAAAAAAGGGTGTTATTCTATAAACAGAATAGATAATACAGATAAAGGGGAACGTTTAATATGACAGAGAAAGTAGCAGAAACAACAACAGAAGCGGTTGAGAATGGACTAGTAGAAGAATTGAGCCAAACACATATTGTTAAACAAGAAAGAACACGTACATTTAATAAACGTTTTGGTTGGGCAACGGATTATAATAAAGAAAAATTTGAAGAGTCAAGGTCAGTAGCGATTCCAGCGGATACACCATATAATGCAATTTATGTGCATGAACTATTAACACAGGCAGATTTGACACATATGGTTATATTCAATGCACACAACCAAGGGTACATGAAAACAGATGAATTTACGGAAGTATTGAAATCAACGGTACAAGTCCTAAGAAAAGCAACTCCTTACATGAAGGAAGTAAAGGAAATGGGTTTAGAGCAGTATGAAGAAATTGCATCTATTTACGCAAGATTAAAACAAGAACTTGAAGATGAAAACATCCTAAAAAGTAAAAAAGCTAAGAGTAAAGGAAAAGAATCTTAATGAATAAAAAAGAAATTTCAACTACACCCTTTACATTAATAGGGTTTGTCATTGCAGCTATCTTTTATACTTTAGCCTATTTTGGAATGTACAGTATGGCAAAAGTATTTATTGTGTTTTTCTTTCTTAATGTAACTGTTATGTTTATCAATGAATGTCTAAATAGAGTACAAGGGAGGGAGGCCTAGTGTCTCCCTCTATTTATATGCAAAAAATAAACAAGACGATAGGAAAAATCAACTGAAATAAACAAACGTTAAATATAGAAGAACGAGAAAATTAGATAAGAAAAAAAGATAAATAGAAAAAAGATTAAATATAATAAGGGTAGTGTGGAGGGGATTAATATATGTCTATGAATTTCAAAGGACATAAAGGATTCGAGGAGTTAATTTACGCAGATAAGATAAAGTTAACCAAAGATGAGAAAGAATTTAACGAACAGGGTCAAGATGATAGGGTGTTAATAGTCTTTCATACAGCGCCCTATGAGTCACTTTTAGATAAATTAAGAAAACAAATAAGTACAGATAAAAAAGAAAACATGGATACACTTTTGTATATGCGGTACAAAGATACAGGGGATACATGGGAACTAGGCTATATTTCTATGACATTGGATTTTTGGAAAGGGATAGAAGATATATTCTACAACTATTCACCGACTTTTTACAGTATCGGAGAAGATAAGTTATCTAAACTACAAAAGTTGGATTATATACACACGGGAGTGTTTAAAGGAAGTGAACTTGATGGGTTTATTGAATAGGTTTATGAAAAGGAATAAGAAAACGGAAATATACCAAAGAAATTATGAGGAACAAGGGAATGATTCTCATGATTCTCATGAATCTCATGATTTAAGTGATGACAATGAAATAAGTATTGATATGGGATCGAAGGGACTTGTTAATACATCAAAGGAAGATAAATCCCTATACTATTCGGAATTACTTACACGTATTACGGACAACGACAAGATGGACATTACAAATATCGCAAAAACGTCCCGATCGATTAACGATATATTTAGAAGGATGGAAGAAATGGACATTCCTTTGGAATATTTAGTGGCCATGGAGTTAGTAGAAGAGATTGATATTGAGTCTTATCAAAATGCAAAAGCAAAGGGTTTAGATTTAAAAGAAATGGTTGGAGAGGATGATCTTGTTCATACCGATGACGGATTAAAAATGCAAGTACAAAGTCATATGCAGTCTGTCCCCACTTTAAAGAATGCTTTATCTGATGAGGAATTGGGGATTGGAGAGCCGAAAGATGAACGAGACATTTATCAAAAGGCAATGGATGAAATGGGTAATCAAGGAAGACAAACCGAAATAACTCAACAACAAAGTGAAATAACACAAGAAGATAAAGAGGACGAGGATGAACCTATTGATGGAATATCTAACTCCATGATTAAAAAGGCAACAGAAGATTGGAATGATCTTATCTCCTTTGATGAAGATACAGATCCGGGGGAAAAGCTACACGATTTTGTAGAAGAATTCCCGGAAGTGCCTGTTTTTGAGGAAAATAACCCACCTAGTTTTAACCATGATACCTCTTTTGAAGACAATATGGACTTCACCGAGGAAGATACAGCCTATTTCGATGAAGAAGATCAAGAAAAAGACGAAATAGAGGAATTTGAGGAAGATGAAACAGATTATTATAGTAATGGTTCAGTTGAAGAAGAAACAAATACCGATATGGAGGAAAGGGAAGAAACGGAAGAAGAAAATGAGGAAACAGAAAATGAAATGGATCAAGAAAATACGAAAGGTGAGGAAGATGGCGAAGAGGAGATTGAGGTTGCTGGGGAAGACATAGCGGATAAGTTTTCAGCGTTACGAAAAATAACAAACAAACTTAAACAGCCTAAAGAGAAAAAAGACTTATCCGCAGAAACGGAATATACCTTTGCGGAAGAACAGGATAATTTCAATGAGGGTGAGAATGTACTCAACCAATTCATAGAAGACGATGATGAAATTGAAACAGAGGAAGAAATAGAGGAAGAAACAACAAATGAAGATATAGAAGATCCTTTTATGTATAAAGATGATTTTGAATATGAAGAACCAGAAGAAGAAGAGCCCGAACCGAGGCAAGTCTACGTTATTGCGGAAGAACTTTTATTTCCAATTATAGATGGGTATGAAATTCATCAAGTTAAAGATATGACACAAATTACACAATTCACTTCCAACAGAAAGAATTTAATGGTTATTACACAAAAGATACCGAAAGACATACAGAAATCCTTTTTACAGTGGTTAAAGGGCGTAGAAGAAGGATCTGCGAAATATAGAATCGTTTCTTTAAAGGGATCTGCGGTAAGTCATGGGTTAGTAGAGACATTAATTGATTTAGATAAAGAATCCTTAGATATGTACTTTGAAGAATTTCAAGATGATCGATATGCAGGAAAAGACGTAGGAAGTTTTTTGGATATTTCTAGTTTTTTAGATTAGAGAGGGGAACAATGGAATGGCAGAAGAAGCAATATATTCAAGGCTAAGAAAGTTAAAAATAAAGCCAGAAAAAGAGAGAGCATTAAGTACGAATAAAAGAAAATTGAAATCCGTATATGAGATTGTTCGTGTAGGTGGGGTAGAATTTCTTACACAGGAAAGAGAAGAACGGATTGTTAGAGATATAAAAGAAACATTACAGGAAGTATTTAGAAAAGGTTTTGAAGCACAAGATATTATGTTGATTGAGGGAGAAAAGCCAGAAATTAGAGTCAAGGGAAGTTGGATGCCGCTTGAACAATGTAGACCTTGGAAATTGGAACACTTTAATTACTTTCTTTTTAATCAGTCACAGCTATCTACATCAACAAGAAATGGAAAGTATCATATAGGAGAAGAGTATGTATTTAGAGAAAATGGATCGGTCAATGATGTATCTAATATAGAGTATACAAGTGAACCAATTGATTTAAGATCACCACAGTATGCTAAAAAGATTCCGATATTGGATAACCAATTCTTCCATCATTTAATGGCGGAACATGGTAACTCCTATGATTACAGTTTAACTTTAAACGAAAGCATTTTACGTTGTCACGTTTATAGTGCATATGGGGCAGGGGCAAGGCAAGAGAGAGTAGCCTTTTCAATCCGAATAGTACCCCAAGAGATTCCAAAGTTAAACACACTTAACTTACCAAGCAAGTTAGAAGATATTATAAAACACTCAAAAGGTCTATTCCTGGTGAGTGGAGGAATAGGTGACGGTAAAAGTACAACGGTGGCATCCATTGTTAACAGGTTTAACCATAATCAGGATAAACGGAGAATAATTACGATTATAGAAGATCCGATAGAGTACATTCATAAGCCGATTAACGCTAAGATTATACAAAGAAGGTTAGGGGATAACGTTCCGAGTTATGAGCGGGCGACAGATGATTCTTTAAGGGAATCCAGTGACATTGTTGTTTTGGGAGAACTTAGGAACAAGGAAGAAATTAGTAACGCCTTGAGGTTAGCGGAGGTAGGAAAGCTTGTCATAGCAACCATACACGCAAATAGTGTAGCGGATACAGTCGATCGCTTCGTTGGTGAATTTTACAATGAACAGTCACAGTACAGAAGCCGATTGCTGGAGAATATCTTAGGTATTCTACATCAGAATCTGGTTTCCTATTCAGGAGAACAGTTTCCATTGTCCTCTATGTTAATTTTAGAAAACGAGGATTCTCGTAAGATTTTAAGAGAAGGAAGTTTCTCAAGAGGGGCTATAAGCGACATTATGAACGAGGAACACAAAAAAGATTGGGCAGTAAGTCAATTGGATTGGTTTGAAGAGCAGTATAAGGAAGCGGAAAAAATTACAGATGACCTAGCTTCTGGACAGCTTCGAGAAGCCGCTCTAGCACCATATCAAAAGAAATTAAAATTACTATTTAATACTAATGCACAGGAAAAGATATTGGGAGATAACGGAATAGATGTTGCTGCCGATAGGATTTCCACAACGGACGGGTGAAGGTAAGAAGAAGGAAGCGCTAAAATAAAACACGAAATAGGTTAATACTAAAGGAGGGTAAAACCTCCTTTTTGTATATAAAAGGGAACAAGTGCATTGGAAACAGGACGGATAATCAATAACAAGGGGAGGATGGCTTGGATAGGAGGGAAAACATGGTGGATCAAACAAGTCAACAAGGACTTATTGTACAAGTAGTGTTTTTGGCAGTTGTATTGATTATGGTCATTAGTATATTTATTTCACCTAGATATAAGGTACACTTCTTTTCACTTAGTTTCCTGCTTGTTTTCCCTTCTATCGGAGTCTATTTTATACATCCCATGATACAGGAATTCAATATAGACATGTTCATTTCAGGAGGAATTATTTAATGATTGTTAATGGAAATAAAGTGGGAGACAAGCCGCTCACAAAAGGGCAAATTAACTATTTAACAGAGAGACTAGGAACGGTACAAAAAGAAGTGATTCGAGATTACGAAAATAAAGTCGGATGTAGGGTATTTAAAGGAAAAGGAAATGTGAGTATTGGAATAGTAAATGAAGAAAATAAAAGTATATCACTATTGTTTACTTTTTTTACAGTAAATGACGAGAAATATTATGAAGAACCTAATTTAAATACAAAGCTGAGACATCGAGTACCACTTGGAAAATTCGAGGATTGGAAGCACTTAAAGACATTGCTTAAACGTTCATTGGATACACATATAAAGGATGAATACTTCCCAGAAGAAAAAATGGAAGTAGTTGAGATGACACAAGGGGAATTTACGAAACTAACCGGGAAACGGGGTTTAAAGGTTTTTGAGATTAATCCATATAATTCACACGAACGACTATATAGAACCTCGTTCTTTGTAACCAATAAAGTAAATTCCATTGTAAAGATCTCTTTGAGAGGAAAGTTTAAATTTCTAGCAATACCTAGTTTAGATGTCTTAAGAAATAAGGAAAACATGAAAAAGGTGTTAGATATCGGAACAAGGGTAGCCGCTCCGTATGGAACTATAGTAGAAGAGGATACAGGAAACGTTGTAATGAATTATAGAAAAGATTAAAAGAAATAGACCCTAAAGAATAGGGTCTATATTTTTGTGGTTTATGTTAAACACTAAAGTTGTTTACAAATATATAAAAGTAGTGTAATATAAAACAAATAAATTCTTTGAAAATAGGAGCGATCGTTTATTTTTATATATTATATATTAATTGGGATATTGCTAACAAGAATACCCTATATCGGAAAATACTTTAGATTATATAACACATTAATACATGAAATAGGACATGCCGTAATGTCTGTACTGACTAAGGGGGAAGTTTACCATATAAAAATATATTCAGATACAAGCGGAGAGGCCTTCACAGGAAGTAGAGGAAAGATAGCACAAGTACTTGTTAGTATAGTCGGATACCCCTTTTCAATTGCAGTTGCGGTTTTAATGATAGATATGTTACATCAGGGTAAGTCCGAAACTATTTTATATGGTTTAATTGCAGTGATGGTATTTAGTCTGTTATTTTGGGTCAGAAATTGGTTCGGGTTTATATGGTTAGCTGTTTCTGTAGCTGCTTCCGCTATATTACTATTAAAAGCGAATGAACAGGTAATCGATATATACGTGAAAGTGCTTGTAGGAATTTTCTATGTAGAGTCTATCGTTTCTACACTCGTTATCTTCGTTATAACTATTAGAGATAGAAAAAATGCAGGTGATTCCAGAAACCTTAAACATGCAACGGGAATACCAGAGATCGTGTGGAGTATATTGTTCGTTGCATTTGCAGTCGCTTCATGTGTATATACAATGCCAAAATGGTTTTAAAGGGTAATACCGTTTAACTTATCATAAAATAACAATAATAGAGAAAGAGGGTATAAATAATGGAAAAGACATATCAGGATAGGGAAGGAAAAGTTTTACAGGAAAGCGATAAAGTTAGATTAGTTACACATCATTTTGATGGATCTGAAAAGGAAGAGGATGAACATGTATATGCTACCTGTTTAACAAGCACAAACGGATCTTTTCAATTAGTTGATGAAGATGGAGATACATGGACAGAATGGCTAGATACACCAGAAGATGTTATTAAAATTTAAAAGAATAGTAGATAAAGAAAAGAGGATGGTTACTAGGTGACCATCCTTTTTTAAATTAGATAAGAAGGGACGTAAAGAAGCAATTTAATGGAATATAATAAGGAATAGAACAAAGACATCATTAATTTAAAATATAGTTGACATATAAATAAATGTAGTGTAGTATAGTGAATAGATGGAACAAGAACAAAATAATTCAATGAATAAATAAAACATAAATATAGAGGAGAGATTTTGAAATGGCTAAGAAAAGAAGAATTGATTATACATTGGTGACTGCACTTTATGAGAATAACTACGGACAAGTTGCAATAGGTAAAATGCTTGAATCACCACATGGACACATTTCAAAAGTATTGAGAAAAGAAGGTGTTGTAACAAGGGAAAGAGGAAAGGTCGTACAGCCTGTTCCGTTTCCAAAAATGAGTAAAGACGACCAAGCAGTTATTATGAAAGATGAAGATTTTTTCAAGGTATTTCAAGAGTTTACAGGGTACAAACATGTAGTTGAAAAGAAGAAAAAAGAGAACAAGCCAGTAAGTGCGGAAAAAGGAAAGAAAAAAGTTGTTAAGCGTAAAAAGATGGACGGGTGGGATGATATGACAACCGAAGAAAAAGGGGAAATCATTCAAAATAAATTGGAAGAAGGGAAATCTTCTCGAAAAGTCGCAGAAGAAATCGGTATTGGACAGTCTACGCTTATCGGAATCCGTAACATGTATCTATATGGATCACGTACAAAGCCAGTAAATGCTTAAACAAAAATAGAACATGACTTGGAGTAAAAGAATCTCTTGTTATAGAGGTTCTTTTTTAATTGATAAGAAAATGAAAAGAAACATATAAATCCTGTGATACTATTTGAATGTAGAAAATGAAGGAAGTAATTGGGGTAAATTAAGTAGTATTAAGAAAGTCAATTAAAGATAAATACTTATTATTTATCTTTAAAAATATATTACTTAAACAAATCAATAAATAAATAAAATACTGAATGTGACAATAAACAGAGGAGATATAAAATGGGGACTAATGGAGAAGTTGTAGTTATAGTGGTTAATGTATTGCATACGGAGAAAGAAGAGTATATGCAATTATATTACAGGGGAAATAAACAAGGATTTTTCATTGAGTCAAATATAGAAGTCGAGAATGTTAAGTATGATGTTCAGCAAATAAAAACAGGAGTATTGTACAGGCATTATAAAGGAGATACCTACAGGGTACTGTTTAAGGGTGTGCTGGATGTAGTGGAGAATGAAAAAGTAGTTGTATATAGACGGGAAAAAGACAGACTCTTATTTGCAAGGCCGCAGGAAATGTTTTATGAGCAAGTAGAAGTAAATGGAGAAAGACAGGACAGATTCAAGCGTATAGAGGAGTAATGTCGATAGCAAGGAGATAAAGCATGACGGTTAAATTAAATTATAAAGAACTTGTAAGATATTTAGTAAAAGATGAAACACAGCGAGAAAGTTTAGAAGTATTATCTAAAAAACGAGAATTACCCCAAAAGGTTTTACTTAAACGAGGTATATTTTGTGTGTTTGATACAGATGAACTTTCTTTTTTATTAGAAGAATGGAATCTTACATTTGAGGATGCTTTTGGCAAAGAAACAGATCAGGTACGGTTATTGAATGAAGGTTTTATTATACCAGTCTTGGACAGTAGTTACCGTATTATGTTTTTTGTGAATTATAACTGGGAGCGTGGCAGCGGAAGAAAATATTTAAACGTATACCCGGATTCCTTATCACAATCCGCTACCAACATGAAAATGTTCGGAGCACACAATTTATCCCAAGCAGTAAAAGAGGACTGGATCGTTGTTGTTGAAGGGATATTTGATTGTATTCGTTTGGAACACGAAGGTATACCTGCAGTATCCATCATGGGAACAAAACTACTTGAATATCACAAACGATTTCTCAACAGATTTACAAAGGTCATTTATATATCAGATGCAGACTTTGAAGGTTATAAGGGGTGGCAGAACGTACAAAAAGGTTTGGATAACGTGATCCATTATCCAATTAAGGGGTTATCAAAGGATGTAGATGAATTTGCGACAAGAGATACAAGAGGGTTTGCTGAATGGCTAGATGGTTTAAAAGACCACATGCCTATTAAAAATAGGGAGTCCAGTTGATTTTATACAGAAAAATCAGATGGAGAAAAAGAATGTTTAAATTAAAAAAGGAAGAATCTTATGAAGACAGTAAAGAAGGTAGTAGAAGTATTTATAAAAGGGTTTAAGAAAATTGAAATACATCTAAATCATTATCATGAAGAAATTTTTAAAAAGGAAATCGGAATAAGTAAGGAATTGTATCTTATCTGGTTAAAGGGGAAAGCTATTACATTTTTACCAAGGAGTGTGTCATCTACAAGGGGAGGACACGGGGAATTAAAGGAATGACAAATCAGCTCGAATCCTAATGAGTAATTGATTTTGTTAGAAAAACAATCATTCTATATGAGTTTAAGAAAGAGGTAGAGAAAATAAAATGAGAAGTCCATTACGATGGGTGGGAGGCAAAGGGAAGTTGGTAAACACCATTCTTCCCTTGTTTCCTGAACATAAAGGGTATGTAGAGGTATTTGGTGGTAGTGCAGTTGTATTACTAAATAAGCCATCTTCTAAGTGGGAAGTATTAAATGATTTTGATAGCAATCTAGCTAACTTTTGGAAAGTCATTCAGCGGGACAAGGATAAATTTTTAGAGTCCTTTAAATATGAAATAGTAAGTAGAGAACGATTCCAGGAATACAGAGAGAAATATAAAATGAGTAATTATGAAAATGACATAGAACAAGCAAAGATATTTTATTACATAGTACGTTCCAGTTTCGGAGGGGATATGTACAGTCCTTCTTTTGGGGCATCAAAAGATAGAAACAGATTAAGGTTAGATAGAATTAGAGCGGATATTGATAATGTTTATCAGAGAATACTTCCTATTACAGTAGAAAATAGGTCATTTGAGAAATTAATTAAAACATATGACAGCGAGGACACTTTCTTCTACTTAGATCCCCCCTATAGAAACACAAAACGATACGCAACGGGAAAATTTTCGGATGACCAGTATGAACTACTAAAGGGTCTGTTAGCGAAAAGTAAGGGAAAGTGGTTACTAACTATTAACGATGATCCCTATATTCGAGAATTATTTAAAGATCACTATGTAATGGATCATGAGGTAATGTACACGATCTCAAAAGAAAGGAAAAATAGGGTAAGTTACGGGGAACTTATAATAACAAATTACGATACGGGAGTTTTTGAAGAAAGTACGGAGTATTTATGTGCCGTAGGAAGTAATTAATGATAAATACGGGGGTTCAATAATAAATGAGGCGGAAATTATGGGCAATGGGAGCAGTTGGGATTGTTGCTATGGGAATGTTTGGGAGTACTGTTGCTGCAGAAGATGAAATTTCGATAAAAGAAAAACATGTAATTAATGAGAAATGGGGAAAACCCGTTTATGCTTATGGGTCAGCTTTAACAGATGAACAAATAAGAGATGTTGCAGAGTCGTTTGGGTTGAGTATAGAGGAAGTTGAATCTCTTTCCGTAAGTGGAAAGGATATGGTTCATTATCTAAAAGATGGAGATCCCAATTCTAATATGTATTCATCAGCTTTAGTAGAAAGAAAAGATAAAGGGTTTGGAGTAAAGGTAAAAATAGATAACCCGGAAAACATCACAAAGATAAAAGAGGATCAGTATAGTAACGCAATGATTACAGCGGGTGTGACCGATGCCGAGGTACTCGTTACCAGCCCAGTAGCAGTTACAGGAGAAAGTGCTTTAACGGGAATTTATAAAGCATTTGATTCACAAGGAGAAACACTAGACCAAGACCGAATGGAAGTTGCACAGGATGAACTTTCTACTACAGCAGAAATAGGAGAATTGAATAAAGACAAGGAAGGTTTCTCACAGGAAAAATTAGATGATGCCTTAATTGCAATTAAACAGGAACTAGGGGAATCAGACGGAGACCTTACTAATGAAGAAATTGAGGAAATTGTAAACAATGCTTTAGAAGAACGAGGATTAAATGACATTATTACAGGAGAACAGGCCAAAAAGTTAATTGACTTGGCGGATAATTACAGTAAAACAGATGCAATAAATAGCGAGGAAGTAAAGCAGCAATTGACCGACTTGTCCAGGGATGTTGCAGAGAAGTTTGGAAATTTAAAAGATAAGGCAGTAGAGAGCGGTATATTTGAAAAGATAGGTGAATTCTTTAAAAACCTATTTAGTATCATTGGAGACTTTTTCAAAGGACTTTCTAAGTAAGCAAATAAAAGCATGAGATAGATAAGACCTCTAGCGATAGAGGTCTTTTTCTGTGTAAAGATAGATAAAGGGATTGAAAACAATGGAAACAAGTTTAACAAAAAGAGAGAGTTAATGGTGTTGGATAGTCGATTGTAAAAGATAGAGAACAATATATACATAAGATGTAATAGGGGAGGAAATTAAAATGGAATTCAATAATATAAAATCACCTATAGGAATTGAGGATGTTTGGCGAGATATATTAGCCGATATTCAAGTAGAGGGAAACAAGGATGTATATTATGTGGGAGGATTTTATTTAAACAGCAAGGTAGATGGAGTAACGGAAAGTACTGAATACATTGGAAAGAACGATTTAGGAGTAGAGGGACATTTAAAGCCTTTATATGATATACCCCGAGGACAGACACAAAGTTTTAAAGGCGTTATACCTATTGAAGTATTTATGGTAAATAAAGAAGGAATCGACAAGACCACAAAAGTTCCAATCACAGTTGGTTACGAGAATACAGATGGAGATGAACAGGATATAACAGAGTATCTTTCCGAATGGTTGGATTCTGTCTATGACGATTTTGCACAAAAAAGTAAAAACAAATTATTTGAATCCGACAACGGGGAAGTGGATGCCCAAACCGAGGTAAGGGAACATGAAATAAGAGAGTATTATACTTCCGATATAGTTAAGTATTACAAGGCAATATTGCGGTCACAGGATAATAGCGTTTTTTATCCTAACAATACATTAGGGTATAACATCGAGGACATTATTACAGAAACGCATAAAAACGTCTTTTTAAGAGTAAACAGAACAGGAAAAGGTGTAATTCTAAAAACAGAAATACAAGTAGATCAAGAAAAACGTCCACAGAGGTTAGACCATAGGAGTTTTATTGTGCCTATCAAATTAGCACATCAGGTTCAGGTTGGTAAGGGAGACTTTATTGTTAAGTATCAAAAGAAAGTATTGGTTCATGGAGAACAGAAAGAAATACCTACACGGATTCAACAACTGCAGAATGAAGTTGATGGATACTTTAATAAAAGTCCTTTGGCAGATCAATTAATAGGAATACGGTATAAAGATAAACAAGGGAAAAACAAATTCATTCAAAAGAATGTTACTGATAACAAGGAGTATGAAAAACTTGTCCGGGAACTAAGTAATGTAAAAAACACGTTAATTCTATTTAACAGTAAAAGAAGTTATGAAAGGCATGAAAGTAATTACAGAAATTACGTTGTACAGCAGATTAATAAGTATAAAGGTAGCGAGAGATATAAAACGATTCTTAATAAGTATTTGGAGTTGGCTACAGAATCTCAATTTATTGCGGGAGTGTTAGACCCCTATTATCAAAATATGGAAATACCATTGCAGGGAAGTATAGCAAGTAAAACTAATATGGTTGTTTTATTGGTGATAGGGCCTCATTACGCATTAATTGTTTCAGATAACAAATACCAGGTTATTTACAATTTATTTGAAGATCACCTTTCTATTGAACAAACAAGGTCTAAAATCAGTAAGTTTGGGCAAGGATTTACCAATTTGCTTAACCTAGCACTTGATCTAGCGGATAGAAGAAAATCCATAAAAGGAGCGGAAATAGATCAGTCATTAATGCAAGGGCAAAATATATAAATCACATAAGGCAATTGGAGTGTGAAAATAATGAAGAAAAAAGGGAAAGTGGCATTGTTGGCAATTTTATTGTCTGCAGTCACTTTGACCGCTTGTGGGTCAGAGGAAAAAGAAATTGTTGCAAAGGCGAAAGAAGATTTTAACGTACTTTATAGCTATGAAGAAGATAAAATAAGACCGGTTTTAGAAGAAGATAAAACACCAAAAGAATTAGCCAGGGAATATTTAATAGGAAGTTTAGGAATGGATGATGAAGATCCGAAATATAGTGAACGAGGAATTGTGAAGGGGCAAGGGGTTTTTGTAGAAAGTGGTATATATGATGGAAGTACAATACCTAACGTGGCTGCATTAAGTAAAGAAGAAGCAAAAAAAGTTAATGCACAAAAGGGAGACGTATTTGCAGAGGAAAAGAAAGATGAATTCGAGGAACTTGAAGAAGAACGTCAGAAAATATTAGATGAACAGTATGCAAAGGATAATACGGAGAGTGAACGTATAGAGGAAGAAATTAAACGAAAGTCAAAGGAAATTTTACAGGATAGAGGGGAACTACCCGAGGATAGCGATGAGGAAGAAATGGAATTTGAAATAGAAGAATAGAATTAAGTAGAGAGGGGGAGTTTACATGCAAGAAGAAAAAGTAAAAGAGATTCAAGCATTGTTACTTCCGACAATACAGAAATCCTTTCCACAAAACATGATACGGAATGATGTAAACGTGAAGTGGGACTATGGGGCAATATATACATTCAAATTGGTAGGAGGACAAGTCCTTTATTACGGGTATACTCTTGTTCTTTATCAGATTATGGATGTCATGTATGTATACGAAAACGGGGAAACCGAAAAAGTAGGGAGAACAACATATACAGCCTTTATTGATAAAGAGGATGATGCTTTTCAGAAAATAGCAGTTTACGAAGGTTCCCCGGAACGTAGACACGAAGTAACGAATGAATCCTTAAGACGTGCAATAGAAGAACATATTGATAGCTTTGGAGATGAATATTATCAGGAAGGGTGTTATTTTGTTGCCAACAACCGGGAACTACTTTTAACAGAGAGTGCAGTATTAAAAGCGTTTGCCAAAGTTTTTGCAGATAAATTAAAAGACTTACCTATTAATTTGTTGTCCAGAGAGCATTTTGATAAGGGTAAATACAGATTGAAGATAGAAACACTCGAGGTCGGTTACGGGGAACGCAAGGGAGAAGGTTGGGGAGTATTACTTGAGATTTCCTATCAATACTACAAAACACTTAAAACAAATAAAACGGATCTTATTTTCCATACTGGAATTGAGAATACGAAAAAAGCACCTTCATTAGATAAATTTAGAAATCTAGCCAATAAGATAATTAAGGAATACCAGGAGAAATACCCTGAAATGAGAGAGCACGGTGTCGAATTTACATTTAAGGATGAAAACAAAACAGAACATGTAAATATTTATAGGAAAATACAAGGAACAGAAGAAGATACCGAAAAATGGATGCAACGAATGTTTTCAGCACTCGAAACCCACCAGGAAGTGTTAAGAGAAAAAACAAAAAGCATTAAGCCAGTAGATAGGGTTGGAGTTTCCATTACATTAAAAAATAATATGGAAATAATCTTTGGGGTAAATGGGATCATGTTACAGGAAGAGTCGTATATTTATCTCAAACAAGAAATGAATTTAAACGAAGGTCTACAGCGATTATCAGGTATTTTAGGTAAAAACAAGATAACATTTGATTTAATGAAAGTGTATGATTACCGAACCAAAGTTAAAGAGGAGGTGTAATTCTTGTTTAGGGGAACTACAACTCTTTTTAGAACTATATTTAGAACAAGTAGATCGTTTGGGAAGACTTATGGGAAAAGCAAAGCGTCAACAGCAGTAGGAGGACTTATTATTGCTACTTCAGTTGTTCGATTAATAGGAAAGCTAACACCAAGGATTTCAAGGTTACTTGGAAAAGGAATGAGTAAATTAGGAAGGGGCAAAAAGGCAGGTAGAGGAGCCAACGTGCCGTCTCCAAAAGAAGGAAGTATGCAGCAAGCAGCAACCGATCAAGAAGAAGGAGAACCTTTCCAGGAACAGAAACCTATAAAGAAAAGAATGTTTAATAGAATGAGGAAGTCTGATGCAGAGGGTGAGGATGCTTTCAGTAAGACCAGAAACAGTTCTACTTTAACAGCAGCAGATGTGGAGAAGATGTCGAAGCCCTTAGAAGGAAATGCACTTCGTCTGCAGGAACAAATTATAGAAACATGTAAAAGGTATAATCTGCAAAGCAAATCCTTAAAGGTGACATACGAATTAGATCCGCTAAAAAAAGGAATGTGGTTACATCTTGAAAACAAACTAATCAAGGTATCTGAAAGGGGTATATACAGCGCAATGAATAATCCCTATTATCTCCCAAAACAAATGAGTAAATCAGATGGATTAACAAGATTAGTAGCGGATTATTCAAATAGACAGATAAACTTTTTCGTAAATATGCTTATGTCCTATGAAATGAATCTATATACCATTACAAAAGACGAGGAAGTTCAGCAAAACAAAGAGCAGACAATAGGCCAGCAAGAGGGAGATCAGGGAAATTCCGCGAATAATGTAAGTCATATAAACGAAAAGAAAGAACCAAAGGTAGTTAATGAATTAGGATTCGAGGAATATACAGGATAAATAAAGTTATTTTTAGAGGAAGTAAAGGGGGTGAAAGGAAATCATCCCATCTTTACTTCTTTTTTATTTGTAGACCAACTACATAGACGAAATAATTTTATGCAAATTTAAAACGTAATGATAAGAAAAAATACAGTTCAGTGAGATTTACAGGATAGTATAGGAAATAGGCGAAGACAAGTCCAATATTGTTTTAAAAAAAGATTTGTTTAAGATAAGAAATTAGCCTAAACAGGAAAAAAGCGGTGTTAGTATAACAATGAGCGACAAACCAGTAGCTCAAAACAGAGAAAAAGTTGCTTCTTTGAAAGCAAAATAAAACTAGGGAGGACATTTTTATATGTCACAAATTGGATTTTCACAAGCGAGAACAGGGAGAAGAGCAAGTACAGGAGGAAACTTTAGCGGCATTAGTCAAATGACTTTTACGCCAGGTAAACGAAACAGATTGATTTTACCACTTCGTCAAGATGAAGACGGTAATGCACAAATAGTACTGTTTGGAGAAACGATTCATCGACTTAATGCACCATCCACTATTCAGTTACCAAAGCGGAAAGGTGGCCATTACAGTCCATATACATTTAGATGTACACATCCGTATAGCCAACAGTCATATGACAAGTCAGTAAAGTTAGCGGAGCGTAAGGAAATGTGTGTGTTGTGTGAGTACGAACGATTGCACAATCAAAGACGAATGGGTCTTATGGAAGAAGAGTACGGGTCTTTTGAAGAATTTAAGAAACTTGATAATAAAGATAAAAAGGCATTTTTCCAACGTCATGAGATTCCAGTAGAGCGATCCTACTTTGATAAAGAGGATGCGGATGGAGAAACATACCGAGCGCAAACTACTGAAATGTATTTACTAGCTATTGAAATCGAGACTGAAGAAAAGATTAAAAAGGTAAAAGTAAAATCTACAGGAAAGATTAGAGAAATTCCTGAAACAGTACCAGCGGTGGACGATGAAGGAAATATTAAATATAAACCTGTATTCCATCGAGTATCTGGTAAACGTTTAGACGATTTTAAGGATGCGGTTGACAATGGTATTCAAGCGGGAACATTATCCTTCGAAAGCCTAACTCCATATATTGAGAATGAGGGTACGGATTTTGAAGAAGAGGTAAACATTGGTTGGGTAGACTTTGAAATGGCATACCCGGATAAAGACCGAATGGAATCTGCAAGAGATGTAAAGATTTCAGCAATGCCAGAAAGCAAAAGTGTTCTAATCTCAAATCCGGAAATTCAAGAACAAATTGAAGAAAAGATGGATGAGCATTATAAAAATGCGACAGAAACATTCTCGAAATTGTTTAAGCACTTGAAAGGATATAAGCGAGACGAGATTATGTCACTTCTTTCACCAGATGCTAAAGCGGAATTTTTACAGTTACGAGAAGAGTTCCGTACAGAGGAAGATGAAGAGTTTGAACAAGGGATCTATGATTCTATTTTAAATAGAGAAGGTTCAACTGATGAAGATTCCAAAGAACAAGCCGATAATAAAGAAGAGTCATCATCTAAGGAAGAAAAAGAAACTAAAAAATCAAAGACAACTAAGGAAACAAAGAAAGAAGAAACAAAGAAAGAAGAAACAAAGAAAGAAGAAACAAAAGAAGAAGAAACAACCGAAGATGAATTAGACGATACAGACGAGTTTGACGAAGATGAACTGTTTGACGAAGTTTAATAGGGGCGGGGAGATATTTAATCTCCCTTTTCACCTATTTAAAGATATAAAAATAGCAGACAAAAGTTTTTGATAAAAAGTATTGACATATAAAATAAAGTAGTGTAATATAGTATTTAAGTTAGCAAGGGAGGTCAACAACATGAAATCAAAAATACATATCATACATGGGGAAGGAAGTTTAACAGACAAGAGAAACCATGTTTTGCAACAAGTAAACGGAAATCGTTCACTTATTCTATTATCAGAAATAGATCATTATAATCAGTACGAAGGATTTAATAGAAACATACAAGTAGGTTTGGCATCTAGTCAATTAGAAACAGAGTATCTAGTAAAGCATAACATTATTATTGTAGAACCGTATGACCATAGCGACTTTAAAGCCTTTATGAGTCTATCAGGACTTTTGGAGGAATTCTTAAAGACAATAGGTAAAGAAATGTATATAATTTCCAGTAGAGATGTTAAAATGAGTGTATCAGATAAAGTAGAAATTAAAGAAAATGATGTACAGAGAGGGGAACAAAGCACAAACGAATCTATTAAAGATGCAGTCTTAGAAATAAGGTAATTAATTTAAAATAAGTGTTGACAATTAAAATAAAGTAGTGTAATATATAGTTAAGTTAAGAAATTCGTTTAAACAAATTGGAGGAAAAGAACATGTCAAATAACAATAATAACAATAATTATAAAAATAATAGCAAAAAAGGTATCGTAGGACTTTCGGCTGCAGTACTTGTAGCGGGTGGAGTTGCAGGAGGTACAGCATTATATCTGAATCAAGATGAAAAGCCAGTATTACCAAGTGCTGAGGTAGATGGACAAAAAGATGAAGAAAGAGAAAAAGAACTAGATAAAGTAGTAGCAGATAGTGAAAATACGGAAGATGAGTCAGATTTAGCAGATGAGGTATTAGACGAAAAAGACAAACCGAAAGAAACAGTTGATTTAAGAGATGAAATTGATCTAATCCTACAGGGAGAAACAGTATTTGAAGAAGGATCATTTATGGAAGATGAACAGGAGGAACATGATCTATTAGGAGATTATGACCTTGTTACTATTTTAGAAGAAAAACAAAATGCAGATGTAAAGGGAACTGAAGTTGCACAAAATACTTCAACTGAAAAAGAAACGACATCAAATGCAGATAATAAGTTAGAGCAAGGAAATACATCAACCGATGAAAATCCTTCTAACAACAAGGGTACAGATAGTGGAAACACAGAAGGGAATAATAACAATAACACAGAAATTCCTTCTGGGGATAAAGAGAATACAGGTGGCGATAGTAATACAGGAAATGATACAAAGCCTACCCCTACACCTAAGCCGGACGAGGATAAAGAAGATAATAATGAAGGTAACGACAAAGACCAAGGTAACGATGATGATCAAGATCAAGGACAAAGCGGTAATGATGGGAATGAGGGAGATAAAGGAGATCAAGACGGTGAAGATGTAGACCAAGATAACGGTAATGATTCTGATAAAGAAGATGAAGATCAAGGCAATGGTAATGATTCCGATAAAGAAGATGAAGACCAAGATAACAGTAATGATTCCGATAAAGAGGATGAAGACCAAGACAATGGTAATAACTCTGATAAAGAGGATGAAGACCAAGATAACGGTAATGATTCCGATAAAGAGGATGAAGACCAAGGCAATGGTGACGAATCCGATAAAGAAGATGAAGATCAAGGCAATGGTGACGAATCTGATAAAGAAGATGAAGACCAAGGCAATGGTGACGAATCTGATAAAGAAGATGAAGACCAAGGCAATGGTGACGAATCTGATAAAGAGGATGAAGACCAAGGCAAAGGTGACGAATCTGATAAAGAGGATGAAGACCAAGGCAATGGTAATGATTCTGATAAAGAGGATGAAGATCAAGGCAATGGTGACGAATCCGATAAAGAAGATGAAGATCAAGGCAATGGTAATGATTCTGATAAAGAGGACGAAGACCTGGGCAATGGTGACGAATCTGACAAAGAAGAAGAAGAAGACAGTACAGTTGATGCGGGACTTATCAACATTGCACCTTTCATTGTTGGAGTAGAAGATACAACAATCGAATGGGGTTCTGAAATTGATTTGTTAGACGGTATTACTGCTATGGATAGAGAAGATGGCAACATTACAGGTAAGATTGAAGTAGAAGGTTTTGTAGATACAAATAAGTCAGGAAGTCACATTATCACTTATTTAGTAGAAGATAGTCAAGGAGCTAAAACCAAAGTTGAACGAGTAGTTACAGTGGAAGATAACAATGTACCTGTTATTAACGGTGTAGATGATATCTCAATTCAATTTGCTTCAGACATTGACCTATTAGAAGGAATCACAGCTAAGGATAAGGAAGACGGCAATTTAACGGATAAAATTGAAGTAAAAGGTTCGGTAGATACAGAAAAAGCTGGTGATTATACTATTTCATATATTGTAACGGATAGTGGTGGGGTAGAAAAGATTGTTGAACGAACGGTAACGGTAGAGGAAAACAATGCACCAGAAATCACCGTTGAAAGCAATATCACGATTGAATATGAGTCAGAGTTTAACCCATTAGATGGTGTAACTGCTACAGACAAGGAAGACGGTAATTTAACAGATAAAATTGAAATTGTTTCTAACACAGTTGATACAAGCAAGGTAGGAAATTTCGAGGTAGTATATGAAGTAGAAGATAATTACGGTAAAAAGGATACAAAAACTCTAAATGTAACTGTAGAAGTATCTGATGCACAAATTGAACAAGCAACAAAAGAAGCTACTGAATCAGTCAATAACGTACCAAATGTATTAGATATTACAACAGAGTTATGGAAAGATATGTACACAATTGAAATGGATCAAGTTGTTAAGCCTAACCCTGCTGAAGCATTAGTTAAAGAGTTTAAAGCTGAGAGCAGTGATTATGCAACAAATCACCGTACTACAACTAAGAATTATTACTTGGATAACCATATGAATTGGACAAATGAAACAAGAACAGCGTACAACGCTATGCGAATCGAACTAGAGCATAAGCTAAACCCTATTACAGCAAAAGGACACGAAGTTCTAGCTTTAAATAAGGAATATGCTAAAACATTCGATGACAGTATTGAACAAGCTAAAAAAGTAGATAACCAATTCCGAGAGTTATTAGCAAGTTATGAAGAAACATTAGCTGAATCAGAGGATAAGATTGCAAAAGCAAAAGAACTTATTGAATTGGCAGGTGCAGATTCAAGTGAAATCAATAAATTGGAAGCAGTAATCTCTGAAAAAGTAGGTCAGTATGAGGACACTACAGTTGAATATGAGTTTGAATCTTTATTCACAAATGTACTGGAGGATATTGCCAAGGAAAAAGACGCATACTACTCTAAAGGCGGTATTGGATGGGCTATTCGTGAGGATACTCGGGTACAGTTAGAGGGTGTAGACACAGGTAATAGACACTTTACAAACGAACTACCTATCTACGTTGATGCTAACGGTAAAGAATACTTTGTAACAGATGATAATCCATACCAAGAGGGAGATTGGGAAGGCGAGTACACGGTGGAAGAGTTTAATTCAAATAAAAATGAAATTACTTCCGCTATCGAAACAGCAACAAATAGCCTAACACAAGACCTAATCAACTCTACACTTTCAGAATTGGAGTCAAAGATTTCTGAAGTAAGTGGTACGGCAGCCAAGGATAATCAAGCGTTTGTAAATGCAAAAGAAGAGTTTGAAACACAAAAATCTAATGTACAAAGTGCATATGATGAAGCGAAAGCCTTAGCAGACAAGGAATATACTACACAGGAAGATGTAAATAAATACGCAGAATTAAAGAGTAACTTTGATAGTGCTAAGTCAGTAGCAAGCGAAAAATACGAAAATGCTTCATTGTTATATGATACTTTTGAAACAAGTGCAACAAATGTAATTAACACGGTGAACAACCTTTCTACAAATGAACTTGCTACTGAGTACGATGTTGCAGTAGCAGAACTGGATAAGGCAAAGAATGCTATTGATGAATTAATTAAAAACGGTGGTACAGAGCAATATGCATCTGAAATTAAAGAAATGGAAGATAATCATAAAGCGGCCTTGGACAATCTTAACAATATGTATGAGACTTACCAATCGGATGCTAAAGCAATGGTTAATGTAAACGACATTCAAGAAAATTTGAATACAGCAAAGGCTTCTAATACAGAACTTAACAATGGTATGGATGTAGTGAACGGTTTAACAGACCTTCCAAACCAATTAGAAGTAAAAGAAGAACCAGAAGAAGAAACAGAAGCACCTGTTGAAGAAGATACAGAAGAACAAGAAACAGAAACACCTGTTGAAGAAGATACAGAAGAACAAGAAACAGAAACACCTGTTGAAGAAGATACTACAGAATCAGATCAACAAGTAGAAGAAGAAGAAACAGTAGAAGAACCAACAGAGGAGCCTGTGGAAGAAGAAACTGAAGAAGAAGCAGGCAATACTACTGAGGAGAACACACAGGAAGAACAAAAAGAGGAAGAGAAATAAAAAGGGGATTTTTCCCCTTTCCTTAAATAAGCAATACGAAAAGCATCTACTTATGTAGGTGCTTTTATTTTTGGACTGAAAGTAACTTAACAGGGATCGTTTGAAAGAATAGAAACGACAAAAATAAAATGGAGGAACATCTATATATGTCTATAAAAAAATGTAATACAAGAAAACCAATTGAACTAATTGACGATAATAAAATAAGGACATCAATCTCTACAAGTGAGTCTATAGCCATACCGAACAAAGCGAGGGTATATAAGGGTACATTAAAGCATTTCACAGATATAAAAGAGAAAGATCATCCTTCATTAATGGATACAAAGGAATTGTACTATTCAATGGAAGAAGGAAAGGAAATACCGCTGGATAAATTTAGACAAGTGGCTAGGGACAATCGGGGGAAACAAATGATATTGGACGGTCTCCTGGAACTCTTTTATTTAGTAAGCGAAGGGAAACTATATGATATAGAGATAAATCCAATGAATTTTGTAGCAGAAGACCGGCCTGAATTGAATAAAGTATTTGTAAAGGCATTTTACCGGGACAGTAGAGGTTTAAGGGAAATTACAGATACGTGGTTAACCAATGTTAAAAAAATTATAGGGTACTTTCTTGTAACGGATACAGGGTATAATGAGCAAAATTTTAATGAAACAAAACCCGCCCACTATTTAAATGAAATGACCGAGCATGTATATGATCAATACTTAAAGATCATGAAAAGTACAACAGTAGATCAAATGGCAAAGGAATGGTTTTCTGATGACGTATACAGGCAGTTAAAAGGATTTCCACCAATCATGAGAGATTTTAGAAGGCCAAAAGATGTGACGATCGTTGCAAGAAATATATTGGGTTACGAGGAAATACCAGAAGTTGAACCAGTAAAGCAAGAAATTGAACAAGAAAAACAATTAGAACCAACAAACACCCCAGCAGAGAAGTCATCTAAAAGAAGGGAAGTCGTTTCGGCAAAATACAATACAAAGAAAAGAACAGGAAAGGGTAAGGTTGTTTTACTCATTGTTATAGGAGCAGTATTGGGAGGTTTTATTTCAAACTTTTTGTGGGGTAAGGGTACAGATGAGATTATTGTAAATGAACATTACTATAACGGTATACTGCAAGCATCTATGCACAAAAACGCAGATGCTGCGGAAGAATTTGATAAAATTCCCTCTGAAGAAATATCTGAAATGGGAGAACATGAAAAAGTAAGTATCTTTTTCTCTTATCTCTTGAATGGGGAATACGATAAAGCATTAAAGGCAGATAAAGACGGAGCAGAAAGCGTCATTAATTACCTTGATAGACGGGATAACTTGGAATACGTAAAAAATATTGAGTCTGAACTACCTGCTATAGCATTTGAAAAAGCAGTAATTAATAAAGAATATGAACAGGTTATTTCTTTAAAAGAACAAGTAAAAGATACTACAAAAAGACAGGTAAATGTAGTGGAAGCACTAATCAAGACAGGAGATATTGAATCAGCAGTTGAGTATGCAAAAGTAAAAGAATTAGATGATATTAAAAAAACAATTGAAATTTACTACCAGGAGTACACAAAGGATACAGAAGTTTCTAAAGAAGATAAAGAGAAGGTAAAAGAGTTAATGGAAACCTTATAGGGGGAAATTTCAATGTGGGGAAGTAACGGAGGATATAACAACAGTCAAGATCGAATTTCGGATAGAGATCGATTAGAACGAGATGAAAAAGGAAATTTAAGAGGACAAAGGGGTAGAGATGGAAATAGGGATCATTTTGGTAATGGGCGAGGTTATGGAAGAAATGACTATGGAGGTAATAGAGGAGGTGGGGGGAAAAAGGGGATATTTGCCTTATGTATCCTGGTTGTCCTCATTATATTTGGAATAAGCGGGACAGGTGGGTTTGGAAAATTCATGAGAACATTTAATAGTACACCTGAAGAAAATATGAATTCTATGTTTACAAGCGTTAAAAAACTAGAAGCAGACAATAAAAGGGACGGTCGACCTTATGATATTTATGACCATAACAACTTATACGGGGATAAAGGAATAAAACTAATTGTGGATAAGGAATATGCGGTATATGTCTACACAGAAGATGAAGAAGCAAACGAACCTTTTAATACATGGGTAAAAGAAAATGAAAATACGATACCTATATACAGATTGGATATGGAAGATATTGAATTTAGCCAGGAGGTTGCTTCCTACCGGGAGGACGGCAAGCCTATGGTGCTTGTATATAACGAGGTTGAGAGAGGACATAAAGAATTAGATGGAGTAATTAAAGATCCTGAATTATTAGATGAAATCGTGCCTCATATTCAAGAAATTATAAATGAAAAAGAGGGAATAGAGGACGAAACAGAGGGGACTACCGAAAAAGAACAGGAATAAAAACCTGTTCTTTTTTATGCAGTTGAATATAAAAGAGAACAGATGATAGGAAATGTAAACAGAACAACAACAATAGAAAAAGAGGTACGAATAAGGGATGGATAAATATGCTGCAGGAAATAGCACCGATTATTATGAAAGATAAACCAAGAATGGTATGGGTTACATGGAAAAATACAAGAGAAGAAAATAAAAGGATAAATGTAAGTATACAGTCCTTTGTAAAGGGTAGAGCCTTTCCGAAGGCCTCACAAACATTAGTTACATCAAGGGAAATAAAGGGTTTTGATGGAAGAGTTATAAAATTTCATTGTAATGATAAACAAACAACAGATATTTATATAGGGTCAAGGCATAGTGAGGAAGTACAGAAACATTTCAAAAATATGATGAAACAGTCAAAATCCGAAAGGAAAAAAATGATAGATAAATACGCCAATCACAGTAAGGATGTTATAACCCCCGAGGTAAAGAAAAAGAGATTTAATAGATTAAATAATAAGGTACACCAGCTATATAGGAAAAATAAAATAGAACGATTTAAAGTAAAACATAAACAGGGGGAAATCGAGGTTATATTCCCTAAAACAAGTGAGAATGTACCTAACAAATATGTATTTGGGTTAAATTACATATTAGCCCAAGAAGGAAAGGGTAAAGAGTTGCAGGAGAAATTAATATCGGAATTTACCGTAAGAGGAGATAGTATATGGAAGTTGAGGCATAAGATGGCCATTCATGAGATGGGGAATTATTTCAATGATGTATTGAGTGCCTATGACTTGAGAAAGAGGTAGAAAGATAATGAAAACAGTAGATAGGAAGAACCTCCAAACAACCCTACAACGAGAGGTAGAAATAATTTTAGAAGCAATGAAAAAGGTAACCATTATGTATGATATGGAAAAATATAAAAGTAATGGAATGGTGGAGGGTATTTCATATAGAGATAAATTGTATTCAATATATCAGGGTTGTGAAAGACTTACAGAAATAGTCCCTTTTAGCAGGGTGTGTCGTGTTAGAAACGTGCCTAAATACTATTTGTTTCCAATAAAACAAGGATATTTACGATATGAAAAGAAAAAAGATCGATGGAAGGTAGTGTTTTCAAATACACAAACAAATAAAATGGTTGAATTTAACGTGTTTTCGGAGACAATTTATATTCAACAGAAACCTTTTAAGAAGGTATATTATTCACAAATGATACAGGAACAATTTAATAGAATGGTAGTTATTTAGGAGGAACATTGCGTTCCTCTTTTTTGTTGATAAGAAAATGAAAGGGGGAGCGTGATCGCCATGCTAAATTAGATGAGGAAATAAGGAAGGAGACCTTAATAAAGCTATGTCGGATTCTAGTATGAAAATAAGAAAACTAACAGTGAAAAATTTCCAATCAATTAAGGAAATAACAGTTACATTTGATGAGAATGGAATATTTAGATTCACAGGGTTAAATAACGTTGGTAAAAGTGCAATATTAAAAGCAATGACAATAGTAATGAGAAACATCTCAAATAACCAGTATAAGGAATTTTTAAGGGATGAAACAAATTCATTTGAAATAACCGTATGGGACTTTTCAGATAACTGGGTAAGACTTTCCCGAGGTGCGGTGGACTTTTATGAGTGGAGTATAGATGGGAAATCCGGGAGGATGGATCGAACACAAGGAAAAGTACCCTTAGAAGTGCAAGGCTACTTTAATTTATATGAAGAGAATGAAAAAACGAAAGCATGTCTGAATGTCCGTTTACCAAGAGAGGTACTGCTTTTTGTAGATACAACACCGGGAGACAACGCTATGATGTTCCAAAAAGCATTGGGAACGGAGGAATACATGCTTGCTGTAAAAAAGGTAGATAGCCGTGCAAGGGAAATAAATAAAGAAGTAGGGTTGATTGAGGGTTACTTAGAGCAAGAACAGGAATTACTTGATGAAACAAATACGAAACTTTCACAGGATAAACAGGAACTTGAAAATATTGAGCGATTTGAAAACAAGCTGCGGACTGAGTACGAGGAATACAATCAGATTGAAGATATTGTGCAGTTAACTAATGAATACATGGAAAAGCGAAAAGAAATAGTGGAAAAAAAAGAGGTAATTAAGGAAATTGATATAACACCTATAAAAAATGATTTAGATAATTTAGCGGTAGTTACTTCCATGATTGAACTATATGAAGAAGAGCAGGAGTTAGAAAATGCAATAGCAGAAAAACGAAAGTCATTAGGAAATGTAACAGAGGTCGATTTTAAGAAAGAGTTTTCTATTCTAACCACAATAGATGAACTTGTAGACGTTGCAAGAGAGCGAAAAGTAATGGCCGATGGAGTAGAAAGTAAAAGAGAAAAAGTAGAACAGGCCAAGAAAGAATTAGACGCATTCAAGGAAAAAATTGATATATGTCCATTCTGCGGGGAGGACTTTGTAGAAGGACATGCACACAAGTGAGAGAAAGGCAAATAAGCAATTAAACGGAATTTGACTTAAGGAGAGGTATAAAGTGAGTTTCAAACATTTAACAGTAGGATGTCTCCATTTATATGACCGGGAATTACGTTCCACAAAGAAAATGGTAGAAAACAGTAGAGTTATCCTAGATGAACTTTATAAACACTTATTAGAAAATGAGGATATTATTTTACTAAACATTAATGGGGACATTCAACATAAGACACCCATTGATAAGCACCAAAGAAAAGAAGTTGCTTATTGGCGTAAGATGTTTAGACAGATCGGGGAATTGATGCAAAGCCGCTTCAAACAATTTAAAGGGTACTCATTGGCTGGGGCATCTGATGAACTTAAAAAAGATTTCAAGGATGGGAAAGTCTATCCGATTTTTACCACAAAAGGAAACCATGATATAGATAATGATTTAGGGCATACCTTCTTTGATGATTTAGAAGAAGAGGGGTTAATTATAAATGTGAGAGGGCTTTTAGTACGGACGGAAACTGAACGAACCTACTTCTCTTACCGGGATTATGATACAAAAAACAGGAAAATACCTAATTTCAAGAATAAAACAAATGTCATTGGAATTGAACATAACAACATTTTACACGATGAAAGCAGTCTATGGAATGTACCAGGGGCAGAAGATAAATTCTTGAAAGCAGAGGACGTTGTACCAAATACTGATGTTGTCATTATGCACCATGTCCATGAGAAAGTAGATCCGTTATATGTGGAAACAGCTGAAAAGTCACATGTGTTATGGCAGCCAGGGGCAATTGGAAGAACCTCTTTAATAGATGAGGCAAAGAGAGACGTGGGGTACGGGGCCGTAATGGAATTCAACAAGATAGATAGATTTAAAACGGTAGAATTTGATTTGATTCCTTATATGGAGTACTTCACCTACAAGAAAATGATGGATAAGAAAAAATACAAAAACGAATTTGAAAACTTTGACCTAAAAATGGGAGAGTACGAAAGAATTTCAACAAACTATGTAGATGATATAAATTCATTTGAAGATATAGAAGATGATGTTAAAGAATATGCCATTAAAGTAATGGATGGCATTGAATCAAATAGAGACAAGTAAGGACAACTATAGAAAGATAGAAACAGAGGAAGATACGAATGAACAATAAACAGGAAGTAGAGAAAGGTACAATTGATCTTGTTCTATGTGATACGTTTGGACATTTAACAGAAAATGGAGAGTTGGAAAGGTTTAAAGACAAGGAACAAAGAGACCGCTACATTAAAGAAATGCAACAGCATGTCACCAACTTAAAAGACTATTTAAGGGACGATGTTACTGTTGGAAGTATGTTAGTAGGGGTAGATACCTTTTCAATGACAAGTTTAGGAAAAAGTGTATTCGGAGATAACGCAAAACGAGTTCTTGTATGGAATAAGGATTTAGAAGTAACCAATCACGTAGGATACCTACCCGTAAGAGCATATTTTATGTGGGGATTTAATAAGCGGGGGTGGATTTATAATCTGCAGGAAAAAGAACATTTTTTTAATGGGGAGTTCCTGCAGTCGGAAAAGCAAGGGTCATATAGGACACCTTTTCAAGTTGTTCAATCAATGATTAGACGATTTTCTAATGAAAACAGCAGGGTATTAGAGTTAAATCCACGGAAGGGATCTGTTATAGAAAGAGTAGTTTGCCAAGAGGATAGGGAATATATACCGGGTAAATTTGAGGGAGGTCAGTTATATGTTAGAAATAAATAAAATACATCAAGGAGATGCATTTCAACTGTTAGAAGAAATAGAAGATAATTCTATTGATCTGGTATTAACTGATCCCCCATACGGGATATCTGTAACAAACGGGGAACACGCTTATGGATTTAACAAGAACGGCTTACATTTTGGAGATTGGGATGTTGGATTTGATACGGAACGTTGGGTAAGAGCAATTGCAAATAAGCCAAAGAAAGATACAGGGCAAATCCTTGTATTTAATTCATTTCATAATATTGAAGTTGTCGCAAGGATACTGGAAGAGTATGGGTATAATGTGCATCCCACACCGCTATATTGGCTTAAAACAAATCCTGTTCCCCATTACCCGGATAGGCTTCCCATTTCCGCTACCGAGCAGGTGGTATGGGCAACAAGAGGAGAATCATTCACATTTAACAGAAATAAATATTTAGAGTTTACGAGTGGGAGATATCCAGCAAGTAGTCATGAGGCACAGAGTCAACGGTTTCATACAACACAGAAACCAATGGGGTTATGGATGCCGTTGGTTAGGGTGCATAGCAATCAAGGAGACACTATTCTCGATACTTTTGGGGGAAGTGGTGTAACTGCGGTAGCAGCAACAAGACTTAGAAGGAATTTCATTGTTATTGAAGCGGATAAGAAATATCACAAATTAAGTAATGAAAGATTAGAAACAGAAAAAAGAAAGTCAAAAACACTATGGATTTAAAGAGTCATTTATAAATTAATTAGCGAGTAGATAAGAAGTTGACCTATATTCAAGTAAATAAGGGTTAGTATAAAAGAAAGAATACGTGAAAGGAGATCTGTATGAAAAGCTCAGTTGAATTGATGAAACGGTATGAGGTATTACAGGAAAAATATCGAACGCTTGAACAGGAATTAACAAGAGATGAAGCGGTATTGGAAGTTAAGAAAGAAGATGTATCAAGGAAAAGAGAAGAGTTGGAAGGTCTTGGGATCACTTTTAAGAATATGAAGGAATTGAGAGCCAAGCAAACGGAAATTGAGGAAAGTATTACCCAACAAGTAGATCGTATGGAAGAAATTATGGGAATTGAAACAGGTGTGGAAATTGAAGATGAATATGAAGAATTAGAAATCTAAGGAGAATAAATATAAATGACTTTAAAGATAGAACAGCCCCAACTTGTAGGAAACGTAAAAGCGGTGGGAAGGCTTGTAACAAACAAAACAATAGCGCACGATACTTCCTATTTAAAAGTAGTCAGACATGGTGAGTCATATTGGTTAGCGGGTTTTGGCAGCCAGCATAGTTTACTAACTAAATTAGATAGTATTAAAAACAAGGAAAACAGTATTTCAGTAAATCTTGAATATAATCGACTATGGAATTTAATTGGTTATTTACGGGGGGAAGTAGAACTAGCTTTATCTGAGGCAGGACTTTCCATTAAGGATGAAAATGCTTCAACTGATTTAATTAATGTAATGGCAGATAATGATGATATTGAAGATATTTCTGATTTATTAAGCGAAGTGGAAAGTCTTAAAGGTCAGGGTGAAAAGATTGATAGGACATCTTTTCATGAAGCTATTTCCTATTTAAGAGGTATTCAGGAAAGAGACGAGCGAACAGACTTAGAAACAGGAATTATGCTTACACCAGAAGCAAGTTATGTAGTAAGTGATATGTTTGCAGTACGGTATAATTACGAATTTCCTTTCGATCTTGTTTTAGATAGCCATACAACAAAGATTTTATTAGATTTATTGCAAGTGAATAGTGAGGAAGAAGAGATTACAGTAATACCTTCTAATGGGTATACATGGTTTATTATCGGAGATAGTATTTACCAAGTTGACGGTTTGGTAGACGAGGTGGATGAACAATACAAAGACGTATTCACTCATAGAGAGACAGACGATACCATCACATTAGATAGAGCAGAATGTTTACGAATTTTAAACTTAACAAAGGTATTAACGGATTCGGTTGAACCAGACATCACATTTAAGGTAAAAGATGGGAAAGGTGTTATTTACACAGAAAGTAGAGATGGGGATGCTGTTGACGGAAAGTTTGTAGCGGATAAATGTGGAGATGTACTTTTCACAGTATCGGTAGATGATATGGTTTCTGTTATTTCCAAGTTAAAAAATACTGTAGGACAGGAATTAACTTTTGAAGTTGTAGCTATTCCCGAGGAATTCCGACATGAGGAAATGGATTTGTTGCATTTAAAGCATGACTTAGGCGACTGTATCTTTAGTATAAATACAGCTATTACGGAAGATGGAAAATAACAATGAATAAATTCCGGGTAGAATCTATTTTAAAAGAATGTGGAGAACGTAGGGAAAACGTAAAACTTATGGAAAGACAATCGGAAACCATACAAGAAACAGTCTCTAAATATGAAAAAGATATTGAAGATAAGATAAACGAACGGATGCTTTGCGAAAAGTCATCCACCCTCTTTAAGAGTATCGCAAACGATAGAAATAGAGAGGCTAAGAAACAAATTGAAGATGTCTTAAATTATGCGTTAAGTAGTATTCCGCTAGAGCAAAACTATATTGCAAGTATTGAGGAAATTTCCAGTAAGCGAAGTGGAAGGGAACTAACAGTGATACTAACAGACCGAGATACAGGTTATCAACGTACATTAAAGAATCAAACAGGTACATGGATAGCACAAGTTGTCTCATTCATACTTACAATGATCGTTATCAAATTTTCAGGATCAAGTAAGATTATGGTACTGGATGAAGTATTTACAGGAATGGAAGATCACGACATGATAAACATGTTTGGTAAGATTTTAGTGTCCTTGGCCAAGAATGAGGATTTCCAATTATTCATGGTAGAGCACCGTAAAGAACTAGATGCAATAGAGGAACTTACAAATATACCGCTTGGAATAAAGGGATATGAAGAGGGTACAGTCTTAGTTTAAGAGATAGTAACTAAATCAATATATTCAAAAATGTGGAAACCTCTAAATTATTAGAGGTTTTCTTTGTTGAAAGGAAGACATAAGGAGAAGCAACAATAATCAAGAACGAGAGAAAGTGTTAACTAAAAAGGGACGTAATGAAAATAACTATTGAAAGTAAAATAAGCAAGAAAGGAAAAAGTGACGGAAAAGGTGAAATAGGAGGTGAAATTAAAGGTGAAGTTATAGAGGAGTATCAAGGCGAAGTCGAAGGGAACATCGGCGAGAGCACAATCTATTTGGTGAAGTTGGAGGGAAAATAAAGGTGAAACACAGGGGGAAGTTTAAGGTGAAACAGTGGGTGAACAACTCATATTCAATCAAAAACATGGTAAATATGGGTGGAAAACATAGAGATAAGGAATTAATGTTACTAAGTGCAAGAAAATATACATCAAATCCCGAGGAACTATATCTGTTAGAAAGGTATTTTTATTTACTTGTAAACACGGATTTTTTAAAACCAGCGGTGTATGCATTTTTAATAAATGGAAAGACATATAAACAAGTATCTGAGGAATTTAATTTGAAAGAGTCCTATATGAGGAATTTCATATATAAGAATGTCCGAAATGTTTTTGATGAAATTTCAGGAGATCCTCTTGCATTTATACGATATAAGAACGATGACATGAGAAGAACGGATAGAGAAAATGAGATAGATAGGTTAACGGATAGGATAGATATATTAATTAAAAAAAGGGATATACGTAGGCACGATGGGTTACTTGATTACATGTTAGTCGATTTCTCTAAATACGGGGAGCAGTGTGATAATCGGGACGGAAAGATCGATGAAGAAGAATACGAGGAATTTATAAAAAGAATGCAGTATATATCTAAACCATATTTGGAAAGTTTATTCAATCTTGTTGATGAGAATATATTTGGCTATATTGTTTACCTTTTAACAGCAGGAGAACGAAGATTAAGCGATAGAGATAAAATCAAAAAGAAAGAATTAATGGATTTATGGTTATTTCCATCAGAGTAATAGGAAGTTATAGGGAAAGGAAGTAGATCAAAAAGTGGAAGAAGTGGGAAAATCGTATGAAATAGATGCCAGTAAATACGCTAGGAATTTTGTGGGGAGAAAAACATTTGAATCTATAAAGAAGGATATTAAAAAATTACATTCCGAGGGCATTAAAGATATTTGTGTAAATTTAGAGGGAAAGTCAATAAGTCAAGAATATACAAAATTTGTCGCTGAGATGATTTATGAATACGAATGCACTTTTAAAGGATTAGGAAATAAAGAACCTATTGTAGAAGCTTATTTATATACAGGATATTTTATAAAAGAATACTTAGGTCCAGGAGAATATGTTAAATGGTTTAGGAAACAGGTAGAGGGATCAGATTTTCCAATGATGATCTTAGATAACCGCTTAGGAAATAAAAGGCTAGTAACCATGAATATAATACAGCCTGTACGGTTTGATGAAAGGTATTTTTACTACAATATTATAAAACCAGTTTATTTAGAGCCGGGTACACTTGAACAGGCAATTATTGATCAAGAGGATATATACACAAGAGAGTCAATAAATATTGTAGACATTGCAACAGAGGCAATTGGTTTTCGTTTTGCCAGTACAAAGAAGGAACGAACAATGTTAGATATATTTGAAGGAATTCTTTCGGGAAAATTAAAAGGTTTTGTGAGTGAAAGGAATAAGTGAATGTAACAAGATATAAGCCTTATGAAGAGGTGAGTAACTTGTTGGGAAAAGATTATGTGAAGGATGAAATATTAATAAGACTAGAAACAACAAAACCAGAAGATATAGCGGATCAACTTGGAATAGATGTACTCATAATCTCAAGCATACAATTCGTTAAAGAATACGAGGAATCTTTTGGTGATATATTAACCGCTTACGATATTGAAAAATTGTATGTAGGAGGACTTACCTTTAGTGAGATCGGATATTTAAGAGGAAATACAAAAGAAGGGGTAAGGGTAGCACTAGATAAGGTTGTAGGCAAAAACAAGGATATTATTAAAAGAAAACATCGAAAGGTAAGGGATCAAATAAGAGATAGAATACTTTATGAGAAGGTATTCAAATTGGTTAAGAAAAAGGGTAAAGAAGATGCCTGTAAGGAATTAGGATATTCCAGGACGTATTTTAATGTTTTATATCGGAGACTGGAAAAAGTAGGTGAGAAGATAGATGAAGGATACATTACTTGATCTGTGGGATACGTTTAGGTATTGGGTAGAAGATAATAAGCAAACAGCAGCAGGAATAGTTGTATTAATCATTTTCTTGGTCATACTTGTTTATGTTTTATTACCGAAGCCAGAAGGAAGTGAGTTAGTCGAGGGAGTCAAACCGTATACGATAGCCGAGGTGGAGGCTATGAAGGAAGTTTCCACAGAGTTAGATAACACATTTAGTTTATTAAGGGTTTTAAATGAAGGGTCACAAGCAGAGTATCCTGCATATACCGTTTCTGTTTATCTTAAAAAGCCATTCATAACAGAAGAAGATCTCATGTTTGAGGTCGAGAAATTGATTGATATTTACAAATGGAAAAGTGACTTCAGAATGGCCGGAATGAAAATAAAGATTTTCGATAGAAAAGAAGTATTTGATAAGGATTTCGAACCTAGAGCAACTATGTATTATGCAAAGAAACTTACAGAGGAAACCATAAAGGAGGAAGAAGATGGAGGAAGTTACGTTTACGGTGAAGATGTGCAGGAAATGAATTTCCGGGAAACAATTGAAGCTGGGGAAGATCCCGATTATGGTGAATATGAATTGAATTTAGGAGCATTTAGGGCAATGGACAAGAAGGAAAATATTATTCCATTATCAGACCAGGAATTTTCCTTTTATCTTAAAATGCATTTATACAATACTTTAAAAGATGGAAGTGATTATGCAGGAGCACAATTATATTTGCAATGGGACTTAGGAAGAAGTCTAACAAAAGGTGGAGTAAATTCCATCGTGAAGGAATTTAGAAAGTTCCAGGATAGACATTTGGAATTGAGAGGGCAGCGAGAATATATAGATAACCTAGAGTATGTAAAGAGGGATTTAGCAGTTGAGAGACCACAATTCTTGCTTTTTGCAGAAACGAATCAAGTTATCGATGATCCACTTGAGGCGCAAAAGGAATTAATTAAGTTTAATCCAGACGTATATTTAAAACCGTTGCAAGAGTATATAGATGTTAAGTCAGATGACATTGCGGATGAAATTGAAGAAGAAGAGAAACGAAAAGCGGAAGAAGCAGAAAAAGAAACACAATTTGAAATTGAAGAAGATAAGGAATCCGAGGAAAGCGGACCACAGGAAGAGGAGTAAAAAGGCGACTACAGTAATACAAAGGAGATGATAGAGTGCGAATAGAAGACAAGGAAAATTTATATGAAGAAATATCAACAGATATAGATAATATTTCTACGGTTTATTTTAAGTTAACGGAAAAAGAGCCAGTAAGAAAGTATGAAATATTACATGTTATTGAGCGGGCAAGAGTGGCCTGTGAACATATATTGGAGCATTTAGAGAATACCGATAGTTTTGCACAACAGGTGAGCGAGGATTTTCACTTAGGATTGGTAGGGAGATCGGAACAGTACCCAGAAGTGGAAACACCTGTAGTGGAAGTTTCTGAGGATGATAGTAGCCGGGTTGAAGTTGATCCTACAATTAGACAGGAAAGCAATGAAACGGAATCAAGTGGGTTAGAAAGGGAAGAAGATCAAGAGCATAATGAAACACTAATTTATACGGAATTGCCTAAGCTGGATTACAGTTTAGGTAAAAAGAGACCTCCGAAACCAGAGCAGGAGAAAATAGATCAAATCAAGCAGGAAAAAGAAGAAGATATAGAGTTTTCAGAGGAAGGTGAACTACCCAAGGGCAAAGTAAAGAAGTTTTTGAGCCTGTTGAAAAATAAATAAGTTGAATTGATAAGAAACCACCTCACTGCAGGTGGTTTTCATTGTTATACTCAAAAATAGACGAATACAAAGGGTTGGGAGGTATTGTATAAATGAATTTTGATGATATTTTAGATGATGATTTTTTGTTCGGGGAAAATGATACAGAGAACAAGGAAGATAAATTTAAGCAGATAAAAAAGAACATAGGTAAAGAAAAAGGATCGGATATTTTAGATGACGACATGTTACTGGATTTCGAGGAAAAGAATCGACCAGAAGAAAAAGAAGTTATTACGGAGAAAAAGAGGTCTCCTAGAAAAGAAAAACCAGTAAATTCCCTTTTAAATAAGAATATGGGAGTAAATGATTCGATAGATCAACTAGCAAGTATGGAAAAAGAGATACAAACGGATATCCCTGTTGAAGTTGCGGAAGAAGAATATGAGGTTATCAGGGATAAGCCAGCAACTGATAACCAATTAAAGGTAATTGAGGATACGTTAGGACTTCAATTTAGTCAAGAACAGAAAGATGTCATTCTACATCAAGGGACAGCTTTAAATGTCTTATCAGGAGCAGGGAGCGGAAAAACAACGGTACTTGTGGCAAAGATGCTGTACAGGGAATACGTACATAAGATTAAACCGTTAAATATGCTTGCCATCACTTTCTCAGCAAGAGCAACAGAAGAAATGAAGGATCGCTATTTAAAAGCAAGAAGAGATATGGGCATGAAAGGAAGAGGAAGGCCTACTTTCCGTACCTTCCACTCACTATTCCTTATGCTGCTACAAACAATGAAGGATTATGAAAAGGTAGAAGTTATGCAGGGGAATCGGTTTTTATTAAATCTTATGAATATGGTTAAGGGTGGAGAAGATTCCGATAAGAAATCTATTTTAGAAGAAATGTTTAACTTTAAGGGGCAGTTAATTAACCATGGGTTAAGTACAGATGGAATTGAAGGTGCAGTAGAGAATTATTCGGATGAGTTTTCTTTTCAGATAGATAACTATAGAAGTATTATGGAAAAGTATAAAAACTTAAAAGAATTAGAAGGCGTTATTGATTTTGACGATATGCAGACGATATTGTATAGGGAAGTCGTGATAAATAAAAATAAAGAGCCTGTTGAAGCATTTAGAAGGGTATGGGGAGAAGGAGATATTTATATTGATGAGTATCAGGATATTTCCGAAATACAGAGAACGATTATGGATGAACTTATAAACGATTTCAGTAGGTTTACAGTGATTGGAGATGATGATCAATCAATTTATAATTTCCGAGGATCTAATCCTCAATACATTATCGACTTTCCATATATCTATAACAAAGCTACCAGACTTCATCTAAGTACAAACTACAGATGTAAGGCAGATATACTAAATCCAGTATTATCCTCAATAGAAAGGAATAAGAATAGAGTACCGAAGGATATAAAAGCTTTTCAACCCGGAGGATCTATTGAAGTACTTCCGCTAGGTAATAACAACGATCCCTTGGTTAATTCCATTTTAAATGAAATAGAAGGGTTCGAGGGTGATATGTATAAAGATGTGGCTATTCTTGTAAGGCAGAACGCACAGCGAATGATTTTAGCCGATTCCCTTATAGAAGCGGGAGTTCCAGTAGACATTAATCGGACTCAATTCAGTTTGCAACAAAATAAGGTATATAACACCGTACTGGATATAATTGAAATGATAAAAGAAGAAGATAATGAGTTATTCGTAAAGTACGCTAGAATCATGTTTCCACACATCGGAAGACAAGAAATTGAAAAATATATTTATAATGATAAGAAATGGTACGAAGATCTAATCAACATGGGTTATTATAGAGTTACCGAAGAAGTTGTAAGGGAAATTAGAAAGGTAAAAGAAACAAATAATATGTACAATGCAATTGCTAGTGTGTGGAAAATGGTTCGCAACTATTACAGAGGACTTGCAGAACGGGGCTTCGGTACACTAGCACGAACAGAGGGTATTGTACGGCACATGCTAACCATTTCAAAAGGACTTACAACTATGGAGTTCCTTTCCTTAGAGGAAAAGAAATTTGCACGGATCAAATTATGGTGTGGGTCGGATGAAGCTTTAAGAATAGATACACTTCATAGTGTAAAAGGACTAGAGTTTGAAATTGTGTATTTAGTGGGACTAAATGCGGATGTTTTCCCGAATCAAAACCGATACGCAAAATACCTTAAAAGAAATGGAAAAGCATTTGCCGATAGGTATTTAGAAGAAGAAAGAAGATTGTTCTATGTAGGGTGGACAAGAGCAAAGAGCAGATTGGTTATTAGCTATAACAAAGATAAACCATCCATGTTTTTAAAGGAAGTAACAGGACTAGATATAGAATAAACTGGTACTTATTCCTAAAAAAAGTCATAAAAAGAATTATTTTCCGATATTTAATAGAACATTCATTGCCTTTTATAGGGAGATGATATATACTAAATTAGTGCAAAAGAGGGGGAAGCGTGTCGAGTATAAATGATCATAAAGACATGCTTCCAAATAACCAGAAACACGAACGTATATACCAACAAAACAGAGAGAATTACAGAGAGAAAAGATGATTTTATTACTAGGGAGGAACATGACATGTTTAAAAACAAAAACAAAAAAGAAATAGAACTAGGGGAAGACGCAAGAACAGAATTTGAAAGGGTACGGAAGGAATACGGATTTACTATGAAACAAGTGTCCGAGGAAATCGGAATGTCAGAAGCACCGTATAGCCTATACGAAAGCGGAAAGAGAACATATAAAACACAAGAAAGACAAGAAAAATTTCTATATAAAATTCAACAGGCTTGCAAAAGACTTCAAGAGACCATGATAGCTGCTAGTATGGACCTGGAAAAGAATACCTACAAGAGTGACAGAGAATTTACAGACATAGAAGAGTCAATTGAGGATGAATTACAACAAGAGCTTCACTATCCACCTATTACGAAGTCAATATTCAGGAAAGCAAAAAGATACATACAAAGGAATAAAACTTTGGTATGGGTAGCAGCAGAACTAGGGGTAGACGAAAGGGAACTAGGTCGTATGTTAAAGAAGAGCGGAATACCTTTTGAAGCGGGGGATAATCCCGATTATTTAACAAATGAAAACAAATTTCCTATGAGATTTAATTAGCTATTTTAATGAATTATTAGATGATATCGAAGATTTAAATATAGAGAAAAACAGTTAGGTCTTATTTTTTTCTACAATTTATGGGTCTAAAGGATCGAAACCCAAAAAATATGGAACATATGATTTAAAATCAATAACAAGAAAAAAGAACAAATAATGAGGTCTATATATGGTAAAACAGAGATTTTCTGTAATTGCTTCCAGGGAAGGGTATCAAGGGGAGCAATTACAGATACACAAGATAGAGAATAATGCTGTGTATATGACAGTAGGGAATGAGAGAAAGTGGTATAAAATTTCATATGAAATTGTGCAAGATGGAATATATAACCAGTCCGTAAGAAAAATAAGACTTCCCTATATTGTCTATAAAAAAGATGTGTACAGTTTGGATTCTTTTCACGATTGGATGGATAGACGATGATAAAACAGAGAAAGAAACAGGGGAATGCAGTAGGACAAACAGAAACGCATACAGAGGGTAGGAAGTCTAAAAGGACTTCCTTTTTTAAAAGACGATGCATAACAAAATTAGAATGGAAGGGTATGTATGCTTTTAAGTCATATATCCTTCCTTTTTTATTTATCGGAACTCTGATGGGAATCATATTAGGAAATAGAGATTCTTTGTTCATTTTAACAGGAGGATTACTTTCTATTTTGTTGGTTTTTGTCTATACGAAACGAAAAGTACCTAGAAATAAGAAAAAAATCACAATTCCTAAATGGGTATGTATCTCAGCGGAAATAATTATTTTAATAATCAGCATGTTACATCTTTACGATTTGGCCAGGTATAACTACGCAACCGCTCAGGTACAGTTTCAAAACGAAGGGTATACACGTTTAGTAGTAGTGGGGAAAGAGAACTTTGGAAACTCATCATGGAAAGTATTGGAGCATAATCAAGTAAATAACAAAATATATCAGCATGTTTTTGAAGGAAATAAGTATTTATCAAGGGTTGACGTTACTAATAGATTAATGGAGGAAGCGAAAGGGGAGAGTAGCTATTAACAGAGAAAAAAAGAAACAAAAAGGGTTACTTGATCGGATAATTGAGAAAAGAGGGCTTACGGATGAATCCTTAGTTAAGGAACGAATAGATAATTTAAAATGGTCCGAAATGGATAAAGTTGTGGATAAGGTTGCATCTGAATTAATTATGTCAGATAAAGAGCAAGTAGTTGGGATTCTATATGATGTAGATGTTGACGGTCTTTTTTCTGGGTATATTATTGAAGATTATCTCACAAGACGGGGAATTAAAACTGAACGGTTTATGAATAAGAAAAAGAAACACGGTTTAGTAGAGGAATCCATGGAATGGGCAAAGGAAAATAAGTTTGATTGGTTATTCATTGTAGATGCTGGAAGTGGGGACGGACATTATATAAGAGAACTGACAGATAACATTGGAACAAGGGTAGTTGTATTAGATCACCATCCATATGAGGAAACGGAAACACTTGATAGTACAAAAAGTTGGATTTTAAACGTAAAGGATAAGGATGAGTTGCCTGCATTAAGCGGTTGTGGGGTAGTGTATCGATTTGTTGAGAAATTAGGGAACTTATTTGAAGATTTAACGGGACAATATCAAAAGTTTGTAGGTATTACCGTTTTAAGTGATATGTGTAATATGAGTGAACTAGAAAACAGGTACTATGTTAAAAGAGCATACGAGGAATATAGAGGTAATTACTTCCTGCAACAATTCCCATTTTACGGATCGGGTAGGTCATTTTATTCATTTGGCGTTGTTCCCTATCTCAATGCATGTATTCGAGTAGGGGAAGAAGATCACGCTATGGATTTTGTAAATAGTATGAATAAAAGGTCAAAAATGAATTCAATTGAACGAGATAGGAGGAGAGTTTTAGAGAAACAAAAACGAATGGAGAAAGAACTTAGAGAAAATAGTGTACTCATAGAATTACCTCATATTATATTACTGTTGCGAAAAGGCAAGAAAGAATTACGGCCTGTTGGAGGTTTAGTTGCAAATAAACTTATATCAGAGTATCAACGACCTGCCTTAGTACTTCATCGAGAGGATAATATGTGGGTAGGGAGTTTCCGAGGAAATTACTTTAGTAGAGATACATTGGAAAATTATGGGTTTAAAACGATGGGACACGATAAAGCGTGTGGGGTTGAAGTAAGTAATAAGAAATTAAATGAATTTAGAAAAACGTTTAAATACGAGGGGAAGAAGGAACAAGAAAAAGCCACGTTATCTGTAGATATAGATAGGCTAAAAGAGCATACCTGGAAAGAAATAGCGGAGTTCAATGAATTCTCAGGTGTAGGGATGCCTCCCATTACAGTAAGAATCAAGAAAGGAATTGCGGGGGCAACCCATATAGAAGAAGTAGGAGAAAAAAAGAGAGAAATTATATTTCCTAATCATATAGTCACAGATTTCACAGGAAAACACGGGGAAAAAGAACTGATAGTCGAACCTATATTGAGAAAAACGACCTATCAATTAATACGAAATTAATAGATAATTTTAAAAAAGCGTTGACAAATACAAAATACCAATGTAATATTTAGCTTGTAAGTTACTTAGGGAGTAATAATTTTACGGTAAAAGTAATTACATTGGTAAAATTAGGGGAATGACATGAATATATTTGACTACTCTGAATGTAACTTTTGCGGTAAAATATACAAGGGCATGTTTGCCCAAATGAGAGACGGAAGAGTAAAGTGTTTTGATTGTAACAAACCAAAGAAATTCAAAGGAATAGAAATTAAGACGGTAGATATAAATGAGGAAGATGCTTTAGAAGAATTAGTAAAGGATTTATTAAAGAAAGATTTAAGGCGAATTTATATACCTAGAGAAGAATCAAACAATGAGGGCACTTCTTTTATGAGAGATGAAAGTGGAGGAATAGACCCGAAGGTTTTATACTTCCAAAACAATCCTATTGATTTGGTAACAGAAGCGCACGATGCAACATATACAGCGATGCAGTATTTGGAAACAGGCAAAGCAGAATATAAGGAAATAGCAGAAGATGTAATTGAAAAGTATTTATCAATGAGAGAGAAAATGTTTACAGAAGATGAACAAAAGGATATTTGGAACAAGATATATTCTAATGAATTTAAAACGTTGATTAAGGAAGTGGAAATGGAGTGAGAGCAGAGCAGATATATACAATAGGATTGGGAATACTGCTTCTTACTGAATTAATATTTTCTGTACCCTTAATGATTGATTCACTTATAGATAACCAGGTAACCTATTTAATTTTTATAGCAGCAGTAGGTCACCTTGTCTGGTTAGTATATGGAAACATTTGGACACTTAAGAGAAGAAAACCGTATATACATTGGATGGGAATGGTCGCTTTTATAGGATCATTCATCCCAATCTTCGGTTTCATATTACATGTGGTCGTATCTGTAATGATTATTAAGGTAATTAAAAAGCCAGTAAACAACAATAATTAAAATAAACATACTAAAATAAACATACTAAACTATACACTTAAATAGGAGGTGATCTTAAGTTGTTCTCCAGTAAGTACAAATATCTTTTAGGAATATTGCTATCAATAGCAGTAACGGTTGCATATTCCACAGTAACTTCCTATATGACAGTACAAAACGTACAAGAAGATGTAAATAAGTCATTCTCGGGTATAAGTATTGAATACGACACCGAGGCAGATTACAAAGTTAAAGAAAATGTACTAAATAGAGATAATTATAAAAAGAGCAATGGACAGATCAAAAGAATAGTAATGGAATACAATAAAGGGGAATACATTTTAGATTTACAAGGCTTTCAATACGAACAAAAAAATTTATTAGGCTCAACACATTTTACAGTTGATTATGATGAATTGAATAAAAACGGTGAAATAACGTCTAGTGACATCCAAGAATACATAAAAAATAATAAAATGAATTTGGTTTTTGAAATGTTTCTTGATTCAAGTATATTAATTGATGTCTTAATTATGACAGCATACTTAAATTTAATTGCATTTCCACTTAGAAGTTTGTTTATTTATATTACTACCAAAGCATCGATTATGTGGAGATATAAAGGGGAAACTCCCCTTGGGACTAGAGAAGCAATGGCGCACAATTTAAAGGAAGATATAGGAGGATTTTTACTCTCAATATTAATTGGTTTATTTGCAGGAGCAATAGTACTTGAAATTCCCAATGTTCTAAAGGATGTAGGGTATATGGTAAATACAACGGCTATATTCGTCATTTACATGTTTATCATCACCAGCATATATGCTATTATTGAACATGTAATTGTGTCCAGATTGAATATATAAGGGTGATGTAAATGAAGATTGCCGGGACGTATTTAAAACCAAAGGGACATTTGAATGGCTCACAGATAGACTATATTAAGAGCAGATTGAATAGTATTATTCAAGAAATAAATGTAGAAATTTACCAAATAAGTGTACAAAATGTGGAAATAACAGAATCACAAGAGATTTGGATTGATATATACCGGGGGATGCACCCCGCTGCAATAATAAAAATAGTAAATGGATCTCATGAAGTAAAGAAAAAGGAATATAATCAAGTCGATGGGGTTCTAAATGTTGTGTATGATTTAGGAATGTACAACGATTTTGTAACACTAAAGAGAGACATAAAGAATTGGGTCCAGATAAATTTACTGTTTTCGTGAAAAGAAGTGTAAAAACTTCTTTTTATTTACCTTGTTGTTTACAAATAGAATAAAGTAGTGTATTATTAAGGTAATAAGAAATTGAAAAGGGGATAAACAAATGACAATGTACAAAGAAATAGAGAATGTAATTTATGCAGAGGACACTGAAACAGCAGGAAACAATTTAAGCTATATTGAGTATAACAAGAACACAGTCACTTTTAAAGATGGAACAATAGCGACCAGGGTAGGCCTAACTAAAATAAATGGAGTTACAATAAAAGAAAAAGAAGAAAGCTTGTTAGAAGGTTTGGATGATTTAAAGAAATACACCTGGTTTTCATTGCAGGCTACCTATTTAAAAGAACTTAAAGCGGCATATCGAGCAGGTTTCAGATGTAGAAATTTAAAACCATTGGGTACTCATTTGGAAGAGTTTGAACGAAACGGAACTATACAGTTGGAAAAAATTAAATAAACGGTTGGAGAAAAGATCATGCAATTTGCATGGTCTTTTTTTATTGAAAGTGAAATTTTGTGTGAAAGGAATGAATGATAAAAGCAGGAGTGATTTACATTGACGAAACAAGCTAAGGCAGAAAAAAATATAAAATATGCAAGGGAACAAATAGAAAGATTCCTATGGCATGAATATAGAATAAAATATCCTATTGAGGTATACGGACATAAGCGAATAGAAGGGGAAGGATTTTTCAGCAAATTAGAATTTAAAGATGGAAAACCAAGTGCTATAGACATTTCATATAACTTACTCATAGGGAGTAAACGGGAGAGAATATTGCTTACATCTTTAAGAGAAGCAGTGAAAATAGCATTGTGGTATCGGAGAAAACCATACGGGGAAGGTGACAAGGAATATGAAACTGAATTAAAAAAATACGGTTTACCCCGGTACGGAGGGCTTTCCCAAACAGGTAAAGAATTGCACACGTATAGTTGTTCCTCATGTGAAAAAGTCTTCTTTTTAAGAGAAAAGAAGTTACCAAAATCAAAAGATGTTTCAGAACAGAATATATATACTTCCTGCTGTAAAGCGAAATTTCAGTATGCAGGAAAAATACATTATACAAATAAACAACTGCAGGTGGTGATGCAACAAAGGTCAAAACGAGGGGGTAAGGGAGTGAGATAAACATGAGTAAACGATACAGAAATGGAAGGAAAATAGTAGGAAAAGGTAGACGAAAACCCACAAATAACCCTTCGGTTGAACAAGAGAAGAAAAAGAACCTAGCTAAACGAATGATGGATAGAGAGATAAATAAACGAGTTTTAGCAGGAAAAGAAGATTTAGGCAAAAAATTGGGCGAAGGAAACACAAGTAATGAAAAAGAGGATAAAAACTTCTCTGAAAACATGGATCAAAAGTTATCTAATAAATTACGAGATGGGGACAGAAAAGAACTCGATGATGGGGATTTAAAGGACAATAACGAACGAAGAGAAAACAACTTTGAGGAAGATCCGCTGCAACAACATATTGATGATGCAAAAAGAAGAGCTGCGAAAGAACAGAATAAAAATAAAAAACGAGAGAAAAAAATAAAGAGAAGGAAAAAAAGACGTAAGAATATAAAGCGACTTATTAAATCTTCTACAAGAGGGCCACAAGCATTTGCATTTACCTCAATAACTCTTATTGTAGCAGCAATTGGTTCTTTTTTAGTCTATTTAATTATGAGTCCTATTACGGTATTAGTGTTAAGTTTTGGGGCATTTGCTGTTTTGACAGCAGACGAAGATGAGAGTAGCGAAAATACAACCGAGGTGGCAGATAACGATAGTGGGGGAAGTCAGGGTGTAGTAAGTATGGATGGAAAGGTATGGCCTGTGCCACATACCATGAATCTTACATCATCTTTTGGGCCAAGATGGGGGACAATGCACAACGGGGTAGACATTGCGGGTCCTGGAGGAAGTTCAGCAAACCTAAATAAATCTATAGTGTCCTTTTTAGACGGGGAGGTAATTAGGGCAGATCCACCTACGAAAACAGGAGGATATGGAAATCTAGTAGTAGTGCAACATGGGTCAGATCTAATAACTTACTATGCCCACTTGAATAAAATAGACGTGAAAGTAGGAGATAAGGTTAAAGCAGGAGATCATTTAGGGGGGATGGGTACAACAGGAAACTCCACAGGTGTTCATTTACACTTTGAAACACGGGAAAAATCGGGAGATGGGTTCACACCAGTTCATCCGAAGAAATATCTAAAGGATTTTGATATCACTGGAGAAGCACTTTAATGATAAGAAATAAGAAAGAGTGTAAAGAAATGTGGGATACAATGGAAGGGAATTAAAGAGGATTAAAAATGTAAATGATTAGAGGAATATAAATGAAAAATGTAAGCAAAGAAACCTTCATAGGGTTATATAGAGATGAAATAGATATAAAGAATTGTAATAGAATGGAAGTAGAACAGGCAATAGAAAAAACGGATTTACTAAGAAGAAGTTACACGGCTGGAATAGGAATAAATGTATTAGGGAGACAAAGTGGATTAACGGAAGATGAAATAAAAAATATATCCCAAAACGCAGATAAGGTAATTAGTAGACTCGAAAGAAAGAAAAAAATCAGTAGAAAAAGGGAGTCAATTAAAGAAGAAGAAGTTTACCTGCGACTCCTTGAAAATAAAGAGTATGTTATCAAAAGACTTCTCGATGGGGACGAACGAAGGGAAATTGTAGAATCCCTTGGAATCCCCCACAGAGGAAATGCCTTTTTAAAGTTTACAAGGGATATGCGTACACAAGGGTATTTGATCCATGATTTACCAAAGTTCAATAAGATTATGATAGACGTGGATAGCGGTAAGCCATTGAGTCTTATTGTAGACAAGTATAGAAATTTTAAAAGTGAAAAGGACGTTATTCGCTTTTTGGATATACACGGTGTTCCTATAGAAACCAATTATATTGAACAGAGTAAGGTTTGTATTTAGGGGGATTAGGAATGAATATATTGTTAGTATTGCCAATTGTTATAGGGGGATTGGCTTGGGTCATCGGGGGAGTCCTTCCTACAGAAATAATGAAACATCGGAGTAAAACTATTATGTATCTATCCTTTTTAGCTGCAGGAATTATTGGTTATTTTATAATTGAAAAGAATAGTTATCAAATAACTGCATTAATAATGGCAATAGTATCTTTCTTGAGAGTCATACTACATTTTGTAACTAAACCTAAAAAGGCACGGAGGGTATAAGGTTAGAAAACTATTAAATAAAATAAATATTGAATAAGAAGGGACTTGATAAGAAAAGTCCCTTTTTTCTATGTTTATGGTGTTATTATATCGAATGATAAGAGGTGAGATAAATGAAGGATAGTGTTATAGACACTTTGACGGAAAAAGTAAGACAAGAGGTTAATGAGAAAGTTCCACATAGAGCATCTAAAGCAGAAGAAGAACAGCAGAAAAAAGCGGTAAAAGATGAAATACAAGGTTATAAAATAGATATTAAGGAACTTACCATAACGTCCAAAAGATGGCATAAGAAATATATGAAAAAGGACAAGGAACTTCAAAAAGCCAAAAATGACAATGAAAAGATGAAAAAGGAACTAGAAGGCCGCCAACAAGAAGTAAATAGACAAATCAAAGAAGTAAAGCGCTACCGATATATGAATGGCAAGGTAGAGGAAGAAAGAGATGAATTTTCCGAGGAATTGACGGAATTAAAAAAGGAATTATTGATTTACAAACAGGCGGAGAGAAAGCAAAAGGAATCAGGTACACATATAGAGACAGTAAAACAAGAATTTGACGAATATAGGAAACAGGCAGAAATAACACAATCTACCTTAGAAGAAAAACTAACAAAGTTGCAAAAACAAAATAAAAACTTAAAGAAAGAAGTTAGAGGGCAACAAAAAGGGAGAAGTAAAGTAGACAGAGCAAGAAAACAGGCAATTGAGGAGTCACAAAATAAGGATAAGAAGATTAAAAACTTATTACGTATTCAAGGAGAGAATAAACAAAGGGAAAAAGATTACGAAGATCAAATAAGGAGTTTAAGGGAACAAAATACGGAAGAAGTGACTCCGAAGGAAAGAATTGAGGATTTAACCATTCATTTAACTACGGAAAGTGTATCTGACTATGAAGGTGTAGTAGAGTTTTACAAAGTTTATAAGCGAATGGTACAGCAAAAGAAGCGGGAAGAATCAATTGAAGGAAAAAAGAATGGATACATTTTAAAAGAAGGAAAGGCATTTTTCATAGCGTTGGATGGATCTAAACCTAGAAAAATTACCAATCCTAAAAAATTAAAGATACGGGATGGAGATGTATGCAGAGCCATTCTAATAAGAGGGGGAATAGCTGAACTTGACTATATCTATAAAGAATACAATAATTCTTTGCGAGAATTTACAGTAGAGGAAAAGTTAAAGTTAAAAGAAACGAACAAAGTTAGAAAAGGTAAGAAGAAAAACATAAACAGTCAATTTATGGAAGTTATTTATGAAAAAAATGTGCTTGTTATTTCAGCAAAGGGTTTAGATAGTTATAAGGAATACTTAGGAAGATACGGAAATGTAGTTAAATTTGAGAATCCATATGATACAGGTTTACAATCCCTGTTTAGAGAAATAGATAAGGCAGATATAGTTGTTGTTAGAGCAGATGCAACGTCACACTCAGTTACAGACTATTTAAAAGAACATGCTAAAAGTAAAACAGGATTCGTATATGATGCGAGTCCGAAAGAAGTAACAAACACTATTTATAAGCAAGCAACCCAAAAATAGATTTACGTTTTGGGAAAAGTAGTGTATTATGGATGAAAACACCATCCCATACTTATAATTGTATGGGGTGTTATAGAAAACAGACTGAAAGAGGGAAAGTATAAACGGACAGAAAAAGACGTTTAAAGGGAGAATCATTAAATTATGGCAACAGCAGATAAACAAAATGAAGCACAATTAACCTATGGGGATGACAGTATAAATGTACTTGAAGGATTGGATGCGGTAAGAAAGCGTCCTGGAATGTATATAGGAAGTACAGATAAAAGAGGGTTACATCATTTAGTATATGAAATTTTTGATAACGCAGTGGATGAAGCCTTGTCAGGATATGGGTCAGAAATCGATGTAAGTATAAATAAAGATAATAGCATAACAATCAGGGATTACGGTCGTGGTGTTCCTACTGGAATGAATAAAGCGCAAGGGGTTTCTACAGCGCAAGTTATTTTTACGGTCTTACACGCAGGAGGTAAGTTCGGACAAGGGGGATATAAATCTTCTGGAGGATTGCATGGTGTAGGATCTGCGGTGGTAAACGCACTTTCAGAATGGATGACAATCCGTATATTTAGAGAAGGACAGGAACACAAAATTGAATTTGAAAATGGCGGAAAGGTTAAGAATCCGCTTAAAAAAGTAGGAAAGACGAATGAAAAAACAGGAACGGAAGTAACCTTTTACCCTGATCAACAAATTTTTGGAAAGGGTAAGATCAAGTTTTCTTTTGATACATTGGCAGAGCGTCTAAGAGAAACGACATTTCTTATGAAACAGGTGTCTATTACCTTTACAGATTATAGAGAAGGACAGGAAAAAGAGGAAACCTATCACCATCCAAACGGACTAGCCGACTATATCAAATATCTGAATCAAAATAAGGTTGAAGCAAGTCCTGTACAGTTTCATGAAGGAGAAACACAAGGATTTGAAATTAAAACGGCCATTCAATATACAGACAGTTACTCGGAAACCATTATTAGTTTCGTAAACAACGTCCGTACAAGGGATGGGGGAACACATGAAACAGGATTTAAAACGGCATTAACAAGGGCTATTAATGATTATGCAAGAGAAATGAATTTACTGAGAAAGAATGCGAAGAATTTAGAGGGGAACGATGTAAGGGAAGGTTTAACTGGAATCGTAAGTGTATACATTCCAGAGGATGTCTTACAGTTTGAGGGGCAGACAAAAAGTAAGTTAGGAACTCCCGAGGCGAGGAGTATCGTTGATAATTTCTTTTTCGATAGGATTTCCCAATATTTAAGGGAGCAGCCAAAGACAGCAGAGTACATTATCAAAAAGGCACTTCGGGCACAGCAAGTAAGAGATGCAGCAAAGAAAGCAAGGGATAAAGCAAGAAGTAATGACAAAAAGAAACGAGGTAACCGTTTAAGTGGAAAGTTAGTAGATGCTTCTTCTAAAAAACCAGAAGAACGAGAGTTGTTTATTGTTGAGGGAGATTCAGCAGGAGGATCTGCAAAACAGGGTCGAGATCGAAAAACACAAGGGTTACTTCCTTTACGTGGTAAGCCGCTTAATACGGAGAAATCGACTATGGCACGTATTAACAGTAACGAGGAGATGCAAGATATTATTTATGCACTTGGAGCAGGATTTGGGGAAGAGTTTGATGTAAATGATTTAAAATATAATAAAATAATCATTATGACAGACGCAGATACAGACGGATCACATATCCAAGTCCTTTTACTAACGTTCTTTTATAGGCATATGACTAAACTTGTAGAGCAAGGACATCTATACATTGCAAATGCCCCATTATATAAATTATCAAAAGGGAAAGAATTTGAATATTGCTGGGATGAATTCCAATTAAAAGAAGCACAAAAGAAGTTAGGAAAAGGAAGTACAATACAACGGTATAAAGGTTTAGGAGAGATGAATGCGGATCAATTATGGGAAACAACCATGAGTCCAGAAAACCGGGTGTTAACGAACGTGAAATTAGAAGATACAGTTTTAGCGGATAAATTGTTTACAAAACTTATGGGAGATAATGCAGAGGTACGTAAGCAATGGATTAATGAGAACGTGGATTTCGATGGAGTAGAAGAATAATAAGGGAAAAAGATACAACATTTAATAAATACAGTCGAATGAAAGTTGTAATACAAATAGGATAAAAAAGATTTGACAGATATAAACAATAAGTGTTACTATTTATATGTAGATAGATGGACTGTACTTAAAAGTCATTCGGGTATACAGTTCCTGGATTCTCTGCGGCGGAGACAATAAACATGAGCCGAAACGCATAACTGTAAAATAAATATGAATATTTTCTCTAACTTTGAGTAGAATAATACAGGACGATCAAAGTCATTCGGGCGCAACTCTCGAATTCTCTGCGGTGGAGACACTAAATATGAACCGAAACCTATAGTTGCTCAGTACAATAGATAAGCTCTGATTAAATCAGGGCTTATCTTATTTTTTAAGGAAAAGAGCAGATAACGAGGGGAAACTATGATACTGACTAGCCAGGAATTATTTGATGCAATAGAAAATCCACGAATTAATACTATTAGCTTAGAACTTCTTTGTGAATATTATGAGACCTATTTAAATCCTCATATATATAAATATGAAATTAAGAATGAATCCGAGGAAGAATCAGAAGGAAGAACAATTGAATTAATGTTCGATAAAGAAAACTTCTGTCATTTAATTGGGATAGAGAGTATTGTGAGGAGAAATGTAAAGAAGGTAGATGAGTACAAAGGATTAAAAGGATGGGAAAATGCGAAACAAAGTGTATGCACTTTCAATGAACTTAAAAGGTTAAATAAAAGGGGATTTAACGATAATAAGTCTCGGTTTGTATTCTTCTATTTAATTCCTAAACTTGTAGAATCCCCAAAAGGTGTTTTGTTTAATCCTTCAAAAGTAGCTACCAATACCAGGATAGATTGTGAGATACTATTTCATGATGAACATCAAAATGCAAATATACATATAGGAATCAAGTTTGATGAAGAATTAGGCTATTATATTCCAAAGACATTTTTAATTAAAAAGAATAAAGGAATAAAATATATAGAAAACCAAATAGTTAATAAGTCCCTTTAAAAAATATACCTGTGAAACAGAACACCCACAACATTTAGGGTGTTTTTTTATGTCCAAATTTAATACAAAAGGGAACAACAGTTAATCATTTAGGTTCGAAAGGAATGAATAGGTATAGATTAATTAACATAACAAAAGGGAACGGTGATTAACTTGGCAGACTATGTACATGAGAGAGCAGCAGATACAGCAAAGAAGATCAGAAGGGCATTGAAACAGGCATTTCCAGAGTTACCAGCAAGACATTTTAAGGTAAGAAGTTCTACTTATACTGGAGGAAGTAGTATTGATGTGCGATGGACAGATTTTCCAGTTAAGGAAGAAGTAGAGTCTATTATACAAAGGTATAAATCAGCAAACTTTGACGGTATGCAGGATTTAGAGACAACGCATGGATATATCGATCCTGAAGATGGGAAAAGATATATCGGGGCTAAGTATATATTTGCACACTATGACATATCAGATGAACGAAAAGAAAAAATCATAGAGTATATGGAAGATAAATATGAAGATTTTGATAGAAGTCAGTTATACAATATGCAGTGGACAAGAACATACAATGAGACTGCAGGGTTTTTTGATGTAAATAACAATTTACATCCTATGCATGATAGGGAATTATTTAATATGGATAAAGTACCAATGCAGGAAGATACAAAAGATTATACTCCTGTAGCTATACGAGCAATTGAAGAGGCAATAGAAAAAACAGATTTGTTTCTATACGGCATGTGGCCTTTAGAAGCAAGTATGATTGGCGACATTAAAAAATATAAGGCGAGTGACGTAATAACGAATGTTTTAAAGAGTGTTGAGGAGACTGTCCTCAATGATGTTTTAACTGATGAAAATATTGAAAGGGTTAAACGTCATTATTATTATTCGGATACACAGCATGAATTTGACGAACAACTGCCAGGTATTGTGAGACAAGATGTTATTACCTCCATGCAGACTAGAGTAAGTAAAAGTTTAGAGAAAAAAATAAAAGACGAGTATAAGGCAGTATGGGGTGAAATTTATAAAGAATTTAGAGTTGTGAAGGGCCTAACTACAGGGGATGTAATGAAGGAAATAGTAAAATATGCTTTTCCGAAGGGTGAAGGGCAATACGATGAGATAAAGGAAAACCTTGATTTCAATGCTTACAGTTTGGAAGAGGAATTAATTAAGTTTAAAAAAGAAAAAATACAAGAGTACAATAGACGACTTGAAGACGAAAAAAATGCAAAAAAACAAAATGTTAATAAGCAAGAAACAAGTAATCAAGAGGAAAAGGAAGAAAATAAAGCTACGGGAAATAAGGAAAAAAGAAATACAAGTCTAACAGAAAAAGAGATAACCGATATGGCAAGGATCATGCAAGAATCAGCAAAGGAACATGGCATTGATCCAAAGGAAATGACAAAAGCATTTACAGTACAGGAAGCACAAAAATGGAAAGAAAACTTCCCAGATGATTTTACTTCTTTGGTTAAGGATCGTTTACATGCCTACGCTATTGCATATAAAGCAAGAGGTAAAGAAAATAATGCCAGTAAACCAAACACATCAAAAGCGAAAACAAAAGATACGGGTAGACGAGGAAAAATGTTTCATATTAAGGTAAAAGATATTGAAACAAATAAAGAGTTTAAAGCACAGGGAATCTTCCAGTCGAAGGAAGAGGCAATAAAAGAAATGTCCGAAGTGTACGCACAAGAAATGGGTACAACGGAAGATAATATACTTGTAAAGGCCTGGGGACGTGGAGAGAAAGAAGGAATATATCCTGGGGAAGTAGAACAGAATAAAAAGCCATCATCATCTACAGGGTGGAAGCACAAGAAAGATGAGAATTTGATTTACAAGGAGACCAGGTTACAACAGGGCCATGTAGGTTTAGTAGTCATGGATTTGAAAGAAAAGTTTATTCAGGTCTATCACGGGATTACCTTTAACAAGCACAATGCTGTCCCTGCGACAGAAAGTAGAAGATTTAGATTGTGTGGTGGAGGATATAATGAGGTAAACGAGGTATTTTCTCCATGGTTAATACCTACCGACCTAAGTGAGTTGGAATCTTTAGTTGCAAAATACGGTAAAAAGAGGGAAGAAAATAAGGAACAAGGAAAAGATGAATCAAGCGAAAAAGAAAATAAAGAAACAAATGAAACGCAGTATATGAAATCACCAGTATGGAAGGTTACTTATAACAGTAAGGAGGAAATGCTACAGGAGGTAATGCAGGCGTTGTTGCAGGGAGAAGTTAATATTTTATTTACCAAAGCGAACGGTACGAAGCGGTTCATGAGGGGAACAAGAAATATTGAACACTTTAAAGACAACGGTAGTTTAGTAGAGCAATTCAATGAATTAAACACAGAAAACAATATCGGAAAAGAAATAAATAGCGGTACAGTGAGTATCGTTGATTTAGATGTAGAAGGGGGAGCGGGAGGAAGAAAGTTTGTTGCCGAGCGTTTAATCTCTTTCCAATCCAATATAAAAGGTGGTCCAGTAAAGGGAATTAGCTACAAACGGAGAGATGGAGATGATGAAGCGGGAAAACACGTTAATCCTAATTCATTCCCTACAAAAGACATGATAGACATACTAAACAATAAAGTGGTTCGTTTAGTATTTAAGAAAAAGGATGGATCGACTAGACCTATGGTTGCAACAAGAAACCCTAATATAGTTGAATTGTATACTGAATTGGATAAAAACGGTAAGAGACCTAAAAGTAGGACAGATAATAATACACAAGAAGCAGTACAAGCACAAATCGATAAAGACTATGTGACAGTACTTGATCTTGAAAAGGGTGCATTTAGAACATTTAAACCTTCCACGTTAATGGATTATGATGTTGATAATGGTATTTCCTCTTGGATGGAGTTTGCCCCTAATAACGATGCGTGGTTTAATATTGCAAGAAATGGGCAAGATCCGAAACAATATTATAAGGAAGGTAAGCGGGCAGCAGAAAACATTGGACGTACTTTAGGGGAACGTACAAATTACGAACAGAAACGTAACATGGAAAACAGAAACGAGCAAAAGACACAGGAAGATATGAATAAAGCATTGGAACATGCACAAACAAGAAAAGAAGAGACGAGGGTTAAACGGGAAAGAAGGGTAAAGGTAAAAGAGTTGGTACACAAAAGCGCAATAGAATTTGCCAAAATACCTGGAAATGAGCGAGTAGAAAATATCTACGGTGAAATTAAAGGAATTGCAGATAAACTAAGGAAGAACAAAGCCTTTAATAATATGGAGTGTCGAATCCAACAGGCAGTTAATTTCGATGATAAAAAACTTACAGCCATACAAGTAAATGGAGATGATGTTATCTATTTACACCCTACCTTCGTTGTAAATGCCTTTAGCGGTAGAGTTTACCTGGACAGGACACCAAATAAAGACTTTTCTTCAATTGGAAAACAGTTTAATTCAGATGCAGATACTGGATCTGAAGATGTCTTAGATGTATTAGTGAAGAAGATATCTGGGACAAGAAGAATGAAGTCGGATCTGTATAGAACAGATGCCCAAACTGAAAAGAGAACGAAACGGCTACTTGCCTTAGCAGGTCAACGTAGGGAGAGGTACGCTACACAGGGAATGGATTTCACCGTTGCAAAATCACATGATGGAGTAACCCCTGTTTTGGGTGTAACATTTAACAATAAACACTATACAGTTCATCCTGATGCTGTTATTCAATTACAGGGAGAACAAAGAAGAGAAATGTTTAGATGCCGAAACCAAAATGCACGATTAACGGAACTATCAACATTCTTTGCAAAATGGATAAAGCACACTCAGGATGAAACTGAAAAAGCGCACATTAATAGTTTAGCGGAGTTAGTACTCACAGGTATTGATTTAAGAAAAAAGGTAACGTGATAAAGGGATGGGGAGTAAGTCCCCTCCCTTTTTTAAATTATAAAAACATATTACAAATAAAATTACACAATAATGAAGGGGAAGATCTATATGAGGGAAACAGAAAGAAAAAGGGTATATGTCAATTATTTTCAAGTTACAGGTGAAACGTATAGGGTAGAGGAAGAATATCTTCCTGGTTATTATTCCAAAGCGCAGATTATAGATGAAATAGTACAAAACAGAGTACGGTATAGAGGTTTAGATTTTGTTATTGCAGATGGTCATGACGGTGTGAGGCCACACTTTGAGACATATTTATATAAAGCAGATAAGATTTTAACAGGATCAGTAGGTTTTGGGTGATATACTTCAGCTAACAATTAAAAAGGTGGAGTAAAGATGGAAATTAAAGAGGTTGAAGTGTATCAAGTAAATGGTTATATCGTTTGTACAAAAACGGAGGAAGATCTAACAAAATATCTAAGTGATGTTCCCTTAGCAGATTATTTAGTCAAAAGTTATCTAGGAAAGTACTTTGTAATTGCCATAGGGTCAGAGTTTAAACAAGAAAAATGTAAGGAATTAAGACACATGAAGATAAACGCTTTATATAGTACAGAAGAAGAGGCAAAACTGTTTAAGGCAGCAAGATCCTTACAAAGCGTGTCATAACCATAAAAAGTATTGACACATAATATAATGTAGTGTAACATAAAGGTATACGAATATAAATATAGAAGGGGTGACGTACATATTTGCAGTTTCTATCAGATTACTTTAATAAAATAACAGTCGGAGAAACAGAGAATTATAAAGTAGGGATACCGTTTCATGAAGTTATGGCAGACGGTATCTACCGGGGAATGTCTAATGGGTGCATGGTGGCAAGGAAACGATTACTGTCCTATGAAGATGGGGAATTTCCTTTAGCAGATGCGGGTAATGAAGGGTTCAAGTTACTTGTTCCCAAAATCCCATTTAGGTACTGGGAAATGGTGTGGAATTTTTATAGAGATGTGAATGAAGAGTACGGAGCAGAAGCGGCGGTATTGTTTTACTGGAATCATAGAGGTTTCGATTTAGAGAAGGAAATCCCTGTAGAATTAAGAAACGAGTACGGGAAAGGCCTTTTAATAGATGGAGATTTAATTATTTATGTACCAAAACAACGGAATTCAAAAGCATTGACTGAATACCATGGAGATAAAATGAGAATATGGTTAGGACAGCATACAGCAAATTATTTAGATACACATAGCCATAATACAATGAGTGCCTTTTTTAGTGGTACAGATGATGCAAATGAAAGGCTATTTCAGTTTTATAGTGTTTTTGGAAGGATAGGAATAGAAAATACATGTATTATGCGGTACAGATTTCAAGATAGTTGGGAAAATATAGATGTTTTCGATGTATTTGAAGAAGGCGGAGTTCCACAAGGAAATGAGAACTTAGGAGTAGGGTATCCGATAACTTGGTGGGATAACGTAGAGTTTCCAAACAATTTAGTGACTACTAGGGAGACAAATAAAACTATAAAAGAAGAAGGTGAAAATCATGACAGCAGTACAGGATAGTTTAACAATTTTAAAAGAGTTAAGTGAACAATGCCCAGATAGATCTTATTACCATGAAATAAAAGACAGTGTGGATGACGGAGAATTAATAATTACAGCAGGTAAGTTAGTCAGTATCAAAGACATATCCCTTTTTGTAGATAATGGATCAATTTCAGAGGAACGAATAGACCTATATGAAAGACTATATTCAGCACTTAAAAGAAATGTTTCGGGGGTTCAGTTTTCAACAAAACAAATCGGTTTAATAATGAATATTGGAAAGGAAGAAGGAACTCCGGGAGGTTTTGAAGAAATAATTTCCTATATAAACAGACAAAGGATTGCTTCACAGGATGAAATAGATTGGTGGGTAACGTACTTTGAATCCCAGCTGGATCAGCCTGTTAAGTTGGATGATTTAACAGGTAAATACAAGGTTTTAGAAATGGATGATGGGTTAGCTACTATTGGTCTGATTGTACCTTCAGAATACGCAGAACAAGAAAAACTGAAACTGAATGAAAACTATAAATTTTTCGTAAAAAAGACATCATTTACCGAAAAGAATTATGTTATCGCATATGAAAAGAGTATTCCATTTTATGAGCCACATAAATTAGTACAAATTGGAAAAGTTAGTTAAGTAGATAAGAAATAACATAAAAAAGGAATAAAACGATGTTAATATAAATGCAAGATAGGGAGGAAGATAAAGGTGACAACTCTAAAAGAGCAAATGGTGAATAGCGTAATTATCAATGGGGAGAAAATTTCTTTAGATACTGAGGTTACTGCTGCAGAAGCACAAAGACAAATGGAAGCTGCAGGATTTACAGATCTTACGCAGGGGTCTACTCCTGTGGTAAGTGGACAAGTACTTTCTTTCCAACAAAATAATGGTGAAAAAGGAAACAATTAGAGGGTAGCATATGCTACCTTTTCTTACATAATGGAGTTTACAAATAAAAAATAGTAATGGAGGAGAAAATGGATAGTCATATAAGAGAAACGATGAAAAAGAGAGTTCATTTATTAAAGCGTATGCCAGAGGCAGATTTGAACTTAGTAAATAGTAAAACGATGGAACAGCGAGATGACATGATATATCTCTTTGGAAGAACAGAGGTAAATTCATATAAAAACAGGGAGACTTTAGATCAACTTATTGATGAAAATAAAGAAAAAAATGATTTGTTTTAGGAGGTAAAGTATATGAACGTATTGCAAAGAAAAGCCATGGAGAGACAGAGAAATAGTTATCTAGATAAAAATCGAATAACGCAATTTGAACCGCTTCCCGTATTTGAGATGAAAGAGGACGGAGTACATGTAGACATTATAAATGAAGGGCTTCATTTTATGGGGTATGAAAGGCATGTTATTAGTTATGAACAGTTTAATGAATACCTCAAGGAAGGATTAGTTGATAAGGGAGATTTTATTTCATGGGATCATTTGGCAAATAATAAAGATAAGAATTATGTCATTAACCTCCCTGCAAAAACGATTGAATGGGAATTAAAAAATGCCTACTTAACGACAAGAGAGAAGTTAGGAGGAAGGGGATTTCCTTTTATAGAAACCATGCAAGATGGGCCACATGTGAATAGAGGGGTGGAAGCGGATTTTGGGAGTATTTATGAGGTAGAAGTAAGACATTTAACAGGAGTCGATAATAATACGGCATTAAAACACGCTATTAAAGTGGAAAGCGTAAATAAGTTTACAGGTAAAATATATCAATTAAAAAAACCAACAGACTTCAGAAAGATACAATACTTAACAGATTATTTAAGTTATGCGGTAGAAAATAGTAAAGATACTTATGGTAAATATATTTCCAAAGGGATGGAAGATTTATTTAGGGACATGGTGGAATATGAACATACGGCCAATTTTAGGGAAGAAATATTTCGGATTAGAAATCAAAAGAAAGAGATAGATTGGGATAGGGTGGAAAAGTGACATGTTGAATTTAAAAGACATACAAAAAAGAGAAGTCATTAAGCCAGGAGATTGGATGTCAAATAAACCGTTAGAAATAATAATTACAAGTACCTCCCCTATGACATCCAATTTTTTATACCAAACAATGTTTCTTCTTGAGAACAGAAAGTTTGGAATGCAGTCTGTCCGTATTTACATTTTAGATGATGGATCGGACGTAACAAAGACGGATATACAATTAGGAATGTATGTAGACAGAGACAAAGGTAAGAATCGTGCTGATGTATTGGCAAAGAGGTATGGAGGGGTTTTTACCACAAAAATCATGACTGTAACCAATGTAGAAAGACTATATTCAAACATGCAGGATACACAGGAGAAGAATACCCAGAAAAGGGAACGTCATCAAAGAGAATTTGAAGACGTGACAGATAAAAACACACTTGTTATTGGATTCGGTAAAACATATTCTACGAGCAACGATGTATTTAGTCGAGTACTTAAGATTAAGTCTAATAAAGGAGTTAAAGGTACTTTAGCAAGAATACACGGGTCAAGTGATGAAGGAAAATTATCTATTGTAAACACTATTTTCCGAAAGTATGGGGATGTGGTAGGAGAGCAATTTCCGTCAGATAAGGAGACCTCACGGAGAAGAGCACAAGATATTGTACAAGGGAATCAAATGATTGCCCAAACGATGGTAAACTTCATGAACTTGTTAATTACCGAGGATGAAGAAATGGGAGGCTTACCTGTATTAACATGGAATTTTGATACACATACACAAGAACAAAAACATACCTATTGCACTGATAGGATAACCATATTCCACAAAACACAGGTTTACCTAAAATTAAGTAAATTTGGGGTTTCAAAAGAGTTACTAGAGCAAGCGGATGAAGATTTAAAAACGCAAATACAGGAAAATAAAAAAGAGTTTATAGATAAGCTGGCAAACCACGGAGAACGAGATTACAAAACAATGGTACAGCAATATAAAAACACCGTAATTATTGCCCTTGAAATGAAGATCAATAATAAAAAAGGCAAAGTATTTAAGAGCGAGGAAGAACAATATTATAAAATGATAATTCTTTATGAACTTATAAAAATGGATAAGGGTCTACACATGATGAAGGAGACTGGTATGGGGGATAGATTATCCGAGTTACATTACACTTTACTGAAAAATGTTGAAGAAATGAATATAAAGCTATTATAAGTAAAATAAAGTTTACAACTAATAAACAGTAGTGTATAATAGAAAGGGAGATATAGATGAAAACCTATATAGTTATAGGGGCGGGAGGTACAGGAAGTTACCTCATCAATAATATAATTAATTATACAGGAAGTTTGACTAAGGAAAAGAGTAGAATTGTCTTAGTAGATGGCGACACGTTGGAAGATAGAAATTTACTGCGGCAAGGATTCCTTAAGATGGATGTAGGAAAGAACAAAGCTCAAGCATTATATGAGCGTTTTAATAAAGTGATTCCTGGTAATTTAACAATAGAGTACAAAGATACCTATATCAACAATATAGATGAAATAATGGATATATGTAAGGAAGATCAGGCTTCTGAATATATTATGATAAGTTGTGTAGATAATAACATAGCAAGATATAGAATGGTAATGGCACAATTCAAGATATTTGAAGAAACAGGAAAGACGGTTGTTTTTATTGATGGTGGAAATACAGAATGGCAGGGGCAGGCAATTGCAAATGTTTTAAGGGAAGGCAATAAAGCACCTGTTTCATTTAATAGTAGCGAAGTTACGTATACAGGAGAAATTGAAGGACATATATTTTCTACAATCTTTGATCAATGGGGTAATTGGAAAAGTAAACTGACAAGAGGCGATCACGAATTAAGCTGTGAGGTAGTTACAGAGGCGTCACCACAGAATATAGCAGCTAACATGTCCTCTGCTAACGGAATAATGTATCAATTGCATAGTATCTTACAAAAAGAATACAAAGGAATGAGATACCAATTTAATGCAAGTACAGGTGTACAAGAAACGATACAAACAAGTCCAAATCTAAATCGTTTAAAGGAACTCGTAGATTATGCGAACAAGGAAGGTGGTATAGAACTTTTTAGAAGTGTACAGGAGAAAGAAGAAGATGAAGAATTTAAGCAATCCTTGTTTGAAACAATAGGTACACTTGGCGAGGATGAAGATAGGAGCATAGAACAGGAAGGGTTCATTTTGGAAGATGATGAATTATTTCAAGAGGTTATTACTTCTTTGGATAATTCATTTATATGGTCACAGATACAAGGTGCAACCAGTATTGAGAATTTAGAAGTTACCTTAGAATTTTACGGGTTAGATACAAAAAATATAGATACGAAATACTTATACAGTTTACAAGAAGATGATGGGGGAGAGGACGATTGGCTATGAGGGGTGATGAAGAAGTAATAGTTAGGGAAGGAGGAAAGTATTTTAAAATACCAATCAAACATTTATATGTAGATACGGAAAACCAGCAAACACATGTGAAAGAAACATTACGATACCCAGTTAGAAGATACGAACGAAAAGGTAGGGAAGTACGGATTGAGTTTCTTATCACACATATTACAGTTCCAATAAACATAGAGGAACGACATTACAGATCACTTATGACGAATAAGTTAGGGCTAAACAGAGAACAGTATAATTTATTCCGGGAAGTACTTCAAGAAAAAGGTGGAATACAGTTAACAACGAGAAATGGCCTTATATGGCAAGTAAAAGGAACACTTAACAGCGAGGGTCAATACAGAATAGATAATAATAAAACAAGAATCCGAAATCCCTTAACCAATCGAAGAATAAACCTTCCAAATATATATGATGATGGGAGGTTGTGTTGGGGGGACGTAAGAAACAACAATAACCACAACATGGATACAATACCACAAATGTTTTTTACGTTCATGGAGTCTGCTTTTAACTCCGATTTAATGAATGCAGCAAGAAGATTTAACCAGGTTAAGGAATGGGTTATTGAACAGGAAGAAAGTGTACGAGATGAAAAGGAATCCAAAAGTAAACAAGTCAAATTACTTTTAATAGATAAGATAAGAGAACACTCAAGTACGAAAAACAAGGTAATACTTTTAATAATATCAACTATTTTTAAAGAAGATTATACAAATATAGATGGTTTAGTTTAGTAAAATACAAAAAACAGATGGGAAGGAAAATAATAGAAATGCAAAACGAGGGGAATAACATGAAAAAAACATCTAAAGAAGGAAAAAACACAAAACAGTCAAGACAGTCAAGACCGTTTATACCAACAATAAGAGAGGATTTTTATGATGAAGGAGTACAGGAGGGGCTAAAGGAGATTTTAACAAGTGAACAAATGCTTGTTACGGAAAAGCTAATTGAAAACACTTTAAAGAATGAAGAAAGGTGGATCGCTTATCTACAGGGGTATAACGCTTCCGAAATTGCTAATGAAACAGGGTATTCAAGAGCGAATATAGCGGTACGTATTAAAAATCAAATTGCTAACCGGGATGATGCGGATGCGTGGCATAAGGAGAATAGAGATAGATTATTTTTCGCAAGAGGATGGTATATATTTGTTTACCTATCTGATAAAGCAGGAGATTATAGACAAAGTGCGGAGTTTCTACCTAAAAGCACTCGTACAGAAGATCACATGTACCGACAGTACCTACAATATGGGGGAACAAAGTTAGAACAAAAACACCTGGATAAAAGACATGATTTACCAACGGAAAGGGTTAATGCTATTCTTGAATTGTTAAATGAGTATCCAATTGAACAAGTAGCTTTCCAGGAACGGGTATATGTTGAAAATATTGAGCGAATGGCCAAAGAAAATAATAAAGAAATTACTTATGAAAAAGATTTAGGAGAAAGTCGAGAATACACCGAGAAGTATAATCGGTGGGTTGAAAAAAGAACAGAAGAAAATAGAAGAAGAAGTAGAGAAGAAAGTGAACTAAGAAGAAAACAGAAGGAACAACAAAAATAAAGGAACTATAATAAATACGGAAAGGGATATAATCAAATTTTCTAAAAAGCTGTTATTGCAATAACAACGCATAACGTGCTATAATTATTTCAGTAACGCTAACATATCTAGTCATACTTATCTCTGTTTGTATGACTTTAATAATATAAGGAAACATTTCTTCTCTGTTTTGTTTCGTTATGTCATGTCATGTTTAGCGTTCCCCTAGTAATTATGGATGGGTGGGTAGCTCCCACCCTATCTTTTGCACATACAGTTTACAAATAAATAAAAATAGAGTATTTAAGAGGTGTATTTATGAGGGAAATTATGAATACAGTTGTTCCAGGTAAAAATAAAATAAGTATGGAGATAAGTAAATTACCTGATGTAACAACCAACGGTAGAAATGAGGAAAAGTATAAAAACACGGTAAAAAATGTTTTAAATACATTTGATTCCATGGCCTATTATGAGGCAGATTTTCCAGTATTGCACCCCTTCATACAAGAGAATTGGGGAAGTGCTGGGAGAGAACAAATAGATAACTTAGAACTAAGAGGGGTAAATAAAAAGATTATTTTTGGAGATTATTGTTTAAAAACTAAAAAACATACTAAAAAATATACAGTTACCTATCAACAATTAGTGTATCAATATATAGGCATATATGTAGATGAAGGTTTTGTTATGACAGAAGAATTTATAAACGATAGCATAAGAGGAGCAGTTAAAAGTCCTCAATATAAAATTGGACTTTATTTAAATGGTATGACCTTTGAATCCGCGGGCATGGGGGAAGAATTGGATTATACAAGTATTTCCTCAAATTTAATTAAAGTAGTGGAGAAGATTATAAAACCTGCGGTAATGTATCGACAAATAAAGGAATTAGAAAAAAATAGACAGATTTGATAAGATACAAGGCAAATAGCGTAAAAAAGTCATATATAATGAACTGGAATCAGATGAGGAGTTTAGATGCTCCTTTTTTGTTTACAATAATATATATATGATGGGGAGAACGTTATGTTAAAAATGATTGCATGTATATCCAGTGATGGAGGCATAGGAAACAAAAATAAATTATTATTTCAAATTAGCGAGGATATGGAAAGATTTAAGCGTAAGACAATGGGGAATACAATTGTAATGGGAAGAAAAACATGGGAGTCCTTACCGAAAAAGCCGCTTCCAAATAGGAGAAATATAGTATTTTCAAAAACAGAAACAGTATTAGAAGGGGCAGAGGTTGTACAGGATATCAATCATATACTTACTTTAGCAGAAACAGAAGATGTTTACATTATAGGTGGAACTGAAATTTATAAAATGTTTTTAGATGAGGTAAGTGTTATTGAATTAACAGAGATTGACGGTGTATATCCAGCAGACCGATATTTTCCTGAAATAGATGTCAATAAATTTAAGGTAACATACTTAGCGGATATGGAGAGCGGAGCGTACACAGGGGTATTTAAAACATATGAAAGAAAAATAATAACGTAACCTAAACAATGAGAACTAAAGGGGCACTACATCTTGTTAAATATAAACTCAATAGCGATGCAGGAAAAAGAAGACCTTTTAAAAGATGCCATGAGTCACCCGGATAAAGAGTTTTGTCATTTAGGGGTAAATATATACAATGTTACTGTTTTATATAATGCAATAGGAGTAAAAACGACACCATATTATTTTATCGTATGGTATCTAGATAAAGCTATTCAAGATGCTAGGAAAGGAAGGACTGAGTATATTTTAAGTGAAATTCAGTCAAAAACAGGTAACATCGAGGAGATTCCCTTTACCTATCAGTTTCAATATAACTCGAGTAAAGAGATTGTAATTAAAGAAGACTTGATTTTCCATCTACAGTAAACTTTAGAAGGTAACAAAGGGAGAGGGCTGATAAGAAATCGGCCTTTTTTAATTTGGGAGAATATATAATGGAAGAGTAGACATATAAGGAAGAGGTGCATTAGTAATGGGAAGATTTGATGATCTATATGAAAAACGATTAATAGATATTATTTCAAATGGAGTGAGTAATGAGGGAGAAAACGTAAGGACTGTTTGGAAAGATGGAGAACCAGCTTACACGAAAGCAGTCTGGCATAGAGTATTTCGCATCCAACCCGAAGATGGATTTCCGCTTCTTACACCTAAATTTGTTGCAGTTAAGAGTTTGTCTGCAGAGATTTTATGGATCATGCAGAAGGCAAGTAACGTTGTTTCTCTAGCAAATGAGTTAGGAAGTAAGGTATGGAATGAATGGGAGAACGAGGAAGGAACAATTGGGACTGCATATGGTTATCAAATAAGGAACAATACCTATATGTCAAAATCAGAACACATTTCCGAAGAGTCATGGAAAGCAATTGGGAAAGAGTATCCTATTGTAAAAGAAGGAGAGGATAATGTTGTCCATCTTAATCAGATAGATTACGTTATTCATCAGTTAATAGATAACCCTTCTTCCCGACAGACACTCACAACGTTGTTAAATCCGAAAGAGAAACATAAAATGGAATTACCACCATGTGTATGGACGAGTCATTGGGAAGTTTTAGGAGGCAAATTACAATTAGCAGTAACAGCAAGATCTTCCGATACTTTCCTTGGATTGCCATTTAATGTAGCGCAATATGCATTACTTCATCGCTTAATTGCACACGTTACAGGACATCCACTTGGAGATTTCGTATTTACAACGGAAGACACACATCTATATGATAGACATATTCCCATCGCAATGGAGTATTTAAATCGAGACAAACATCCTAGTCCCGAATTTTGGTTAGATGAAACTGTAGAGTCATTCCAAGAATTTGAATACAATAATAACTTTGGGTGGAAAGATTATGCCCCTGGAGTAGGGAATGAAGGGAGGTTAAGTGCCCCCGTTGCCATATCGAAAAAGGAATTGGATCGATTGAGACAGACTGAATAATAAAAAAGGGGTAGTAAGAGGGTAGTATGACTACCCCTTTTTTGTATTATTTCGTAGAAGGGTACAATCACTAAGGTTTTTTTGAAAAAGATTTATTTTAAATAGATGGAGGGAAGTAAATGAAATATGAAAAGCTGTCTAAGATTTTTTATAAAGAAGGGGAAGAATATACTAATAACGAGTACGAAAAAAGAAAAAACAGCTATGGGGCATATCAAACTCCTTTGACAATACAGGGATTCCGAAAAGGAAAACTAACTAGGGATTTTCAAACGTTATTTTATGTTAATACACCTAAATTATTGCATTTAAATAATAGGGTATTGCTTAACAGTTCTAAAATATCTTCACTTAAAGCCAAACTCCCTCAATACATTGAAGAGACCTATTACCAAAAATTGATAGTTAATGAAGTACAAAGTAATAATGAGATAGAAGGAATTAGAAGTACTGAAAATGATCTTTGGGAAGTTCTAGGGGAGGTTAAGCAAACAACACCAAATCATAAACGTTTCACGGGTATGATGGAAACCTATTTATTTATCGATGATATAAAACCATTGAGAAATGTTTTAGATTTTAGGAAATTATACGATGATCTAGTGTATGGGGAAGTAGATAATGAAGATGACCCCGATGGGGAAATGTTTCGGGAAGGGTATGTAGAAGTAAACAATGGAACAACAACCACACACATAGGTGTAAGTACAGAAAAAGAAATTATCGTTTCATTGAATTTATTGATAAATTATTTAAGGGATGAAGAACATCCCGAACTATATCGATATATGGTTGCCCATTATTTTTATGAATACATTCACCCTTTTTATGACGGGAACGGAAGGACAGGACGAATAATAGTGAGTCGCTACTTATCAAAGTATTTGGAACGATACTCTGCGGTTACTTTTTCATATGCAATTAATAAAAACAAATCAAAGTACTATAAAGCGTTAGAGGAGATTCCTCACCCATTAAATAGGGGAGAGGTGACGTTTTACTTAATGGATATGTTGGAAATATTAGCCTCTGGGCAGGAAGATATTATAGAGGATTTAGAAGTCAGTTTAGCTAAACTAAACCGAATTGAGGATAAATTTAGGGGAGAAGATTGGGAAGATCAACATGAGGAAATACTGTTGTTGAAGTTTTTGTTAGGATTGTCTGTTTTTATTAATGAAGAGGATGGTATAGTCATATCAAAGATAATAGAAGCTACAAATCAGTCACGATATATAGTTAATAAGGTAATGGATAGGTTAGAGTCAGAGGGGTATGTGGAGAAGGTAGGACAACGACCAAAATCATATAAAGTAAAAGAAGAGTTTTTGGAAAACATGATTGGAATATAAAGAGTAAAATAATGTGGAAAAATATATGATTTTAAAACCATTAAGAGGCATCCAGAAATGCCTCTTAATGAATTAAGATAATTCTTAAAGCTTGCTTCCGATGATTTGTTCAACTTGAGATAACTTTTTCTTTAAAATTTCGTTTTCCTCTTTAAGAAGATTTAATTCTTCTATATGGGAAAGGGTTGTTATACCAGTATCCTCTAATTTTTCAAGAAAATGTATAGTACCTCTAAGTGGATTGTCGGTTGAATCTTTAACGGTCTCCTGTTTCACCGAAACGTCTTTCTTATTATTGATTTTAATACTCTTTCCTTCTCTTGCCTTAATTACTTCCTCTTTAAAATTATCTCTAATAGTAGAGTTCCAACGAAAACCACAAGCAGCGGAAGTCCTATTTAATTGATTAGCGACTTCTTTAAATGCATCTATTTGAGTATTTCCCTCTTGTATGTAACGTAATACTGTATCTGAAAGTAATTTATCTTCTTCTGCTGACCAATTGCGTTTACTCGACACCATTAGATCACCCCTTTTAGTAGTAATAAAACTATATGCGGGAAGGTAGGAGAATATTATAAAACATCCTAACTTATATAGCCAAATGTTGTTGGATAAGAAAAAGGATCGGATAGTTTCTTATATAAGATAATATAGTTATAGGATAATAATGGTTTTCATATTGAAATTATTAATTATATTGATTGTAATAAATGAGGAGGAAAAAGTAATATATGAATATTGGGTTAGATTTGGATGGTACATTAACTACGATGGATTCAACAGTCGATGTATTTAACAGGGAGACAGGTAAAGAATTAACAATAGATGATTATTGGGATTATGATTTAAAAAAGGTGTATGGCCTAACATCAAAAGAGTCATCTGATATGTGGGAGAAACATAGTGAAGAAATCTTTGATAGGGCATTGCCTATTTGGGATTTAGATGCTTTCCTATATAGATGGAGTACTTATAAGACAACAAGAAAAAAGAGAAATAAAATTTACATTGTTACTGCAAGGCCCGAAAAATATCGAGAAATAACAGAAGCCTGGCTTAAACGGAATCATGTAGAATATGATGGGTTATATATGGGATATCATACAAAACTTGCTGCGGTTATTGAACACGGGTTAGACGTAATAATTGATGATAAGGGAGAACACATCGAACTAATTGACTTAGAAGGAACAGTAGAGTGTGAAGCCTATGTTATAGATCGACCATACAATACATGGTATAAAACTAAAAACAGATTGTATGTAAAGGATATCCCCGTTTTACCAAAAGGAACTAAAAAACAAATTCAAACACAATAAGGTAGGGAGGACATATACCCTCCCTTTTAACATTTATTTATATTGACAATTAATATAAAGTAGTGTAAAATATAGATATACAAAAGATAAGAAAAGAAGGAAAGACAGGAGTAAAGTATTAGATAATAAAATAAATCGTTACATCAGACTAAAAATACGAAACAAGGAGTAAACCGATGAAAACATATGTTGTCAAGTATAATCAACATGAAAAATTGTTTACAGATATTCAATTTGCCATTAATGAAGCAGAGAGAATAAGTAAAACAGGTGTTAATACCGATGTATATTTAGAATTTGACGGAGTTAGAAACAAAGAACCCTTCTACTCCTGTACTAAATTTAGTTCGCATCCCGATAATAAGATGACACAAAACATGAAATAAAGGGAGATATAAAATGAAACTGACAAAAGAGCAAGAATACTATTCTCAAAAAGGTAAAAAGTACAGGGATTACTCTCGAAATGATTACTGGGATATTATCGTTAAAGGTGTTCGGTATCACTCTGATGGGTATACGTTATGGTTGGATATTATTTCTATGAAAAATAATAGTGGGGAATGGATGGAAGATGGTACGCAATTAGATGGTTTAATTTTAGATGTACAAAGGGGGAGAACTAAAGAAATAAATTAAGGTAAGCAAATCTAATCTAATTGGTATATGAATAGGGGGATATAAAATGAAAACAGTATTTACTTACAATAATCCAGCGGGAAAAAATTGTATTGCAGTGAGGCCGTCACATCAGATAGCCAGCCTATCTTCAACGTGGTACACCAACGTAAATGTGGTAAAAGGACATATTAGGGAGCAAGAAGCGGAGTACATTATGGATCAATTTAAAGAGGATTATGTAAAAGATTAGAAGAATTTTCACCCAATCTTAAATATATCTATTTTAGGAGAATAAAAATGAGAATGTCTAAGGCACAAAAAGAGGTCATTTCAGAAATGAAAAGGGGATTGTTCATTTGGACGAATGAGGGAAGAGATTTCAAGGCATGGTTAGGAAATGAAATGGGTCAGAAGGTTAGGGGAATTAAGGTGCGAACCTTAGAAATCCTATATGACAGAGGGGAAGTCACCCTATTAAATGAAAAATATCCGAGCGGTCGATATAAATATGGGTTAAAAACAAAGCAAAGAGTAAGGAAGGAGAGGGAAAATGGAAAAAGGAAAAATAAGTTATGAAATACCATTAACAAGAGGAGAGGATGAACTACGAGAATTGAATAAAAGGTATGGTACTGATTTCAAAACGTCAGATTGGTTTTATCTTGACTTTTTGGATAAATTAGAAGAAAAAATAATAGAAACAATGGATCGTTGTATAGAAAACAAAGGGTCCTATGTTGACGATAGTTTGAGATTAGATGTAGAGATAAAAGTTACTTATGAACCAGAAAACAAATAAACCTACTTTAGATGGGGTTAAGGTGTTACTACTAGGGAGGTAATTAAATTGGATAAGAGTGAAAAGATATTATTGTTAGAAGTACTTCTTAAGGATATACGGGGTAATTGGGGATGGGAGCACAAAGATAGAACACAATTGGCACGTACACTAGCAAGTGATTTAGGTTTAGAAACTCATAAGGAAAGAATAAAGGAATATTGTGAGAGTGAATACAAGGACGGAAGGCATTTCCGTACATCATTTTCTAATGGAGGGTACATTGGGTTGAGTAGTTTACATAAATTAGAAAAAACCCTACAAGATAAGAGTAAAAAGTTTCAGGAGTTAGTAGACGATTATATAACGTTTCCAAAACATGCTTTTGATGACTACAACGGCTAATCAAAAAATCAAAATAATAGGAAGGAGGTTTTTATATGGCCATTAAATGTTGGACTATAGCTTTAAAGGAATGTGATTCAGGTAAAGCAGTTTTTTATTACAATGTAGTACGAGATAGCTGGGTTAGAGAGTTTCAAGGAGGTTGTATGTTTTTTGATGAAGTGTCCGCTCGAGAAAAGCAAAAAGAACTTAACATTTACGGAGTAGATGTGATAGAAGGTTCAGTTGCATAAAGAATACACATAATGAGAAGGAGGGAGGGGATGGCTAGACCTCAAACAAACATAGGGAAGTGCCGGGCAGAGAAATGTGATAGGGATGCAGAAGTAGATCTTCTATGCCGAAAACATTACCAACGTCTACGTAAACATGGGAATGTTCACTATAAAGGGCAGCGTGGAGGAGCAACAAAAAGATTGTACGGTAAGGATGAGAAATGTGCGATTAACGGTTGTGGGAATAAGATCTATGCGAAATATTTATGTGTAAATCATTATAACCAAGTACGAAATAAGAAATTAAAGCAAAGACCTGTAGATATGGAATGTAAACAGGAGGAGAATAAACCTATTAAATGTAATCGAAAATATTTAGAAGGAAGGATATCCCATGCAAGTAAGCGAGTTCAACAGTTTAGGGAAAGTCGTGGAGAAAACCCTTCAGAGACACATACGTATTATGGAGGGTGGGATTTAGGTTATTGGGAAGGAAAGTTATCTGCATATGAAGATATGCTTGATAAAACTAGAGATTAGATTAATAATAATGTAATCTATGCAACAAAACCTATCTTGAAATACTTACTTTAATAAGGAGGAAACAGAATGGAACGAAATCAAATAATGAAAGATGTTATTAACCATTTAAAAAACCGATTGGATGGTGCGGATGGATCTAAACAAGACGGTTTTAAGAAGAGAGTTTCTGAAATTGAGGAGATGGTTAACCGTAACGATTCGACAGAATTTATCCCCTTTGCAAACAAAGAGGCATTCGCAACTTACAACCATGCGGAGGATTTAAAGGATGAAGGTGCAAGGACTGAAGATATTTTATATGCTGAGGGAGAATATAAAGCATATGAGGCTTTTTTAGAGAAATTTAATAAATGGTTAGCTAAACAAGACGAAGTAACAATACTTAAACATAGCGTAAATGAAGAGATTTCCATAAGGGATGAGGTAAGATTACCTTATTTGAAAACCCCCGAGGAAAGATTGGCTTTTCATATTACATCAATTTGGTTACGGGGATATGAGCAGGATGAATACGGTAATATCACAAGTGTGAAAGTCCAAATAGGAGAGCAAAACAAGGAGGTAACTTTTGATGAATTTAATAAATTATTCGAGATAGATCACATTACGTACCTGAAGTAATTATTTGAAAAAGGAAGTTCAAAAGAAAGATTATAATCTGCCGGGATTGCTAGACCAACAATGTAGCAATCTTGGCAGAAAGAATGAAAGAGTAATAGGAAGGAGGGAATAAATGATTAATGTGTATTTAGATGATTTAAGAGAATGTCCAGATGGGTATGTCGTTGCTAGAAATTTTGATGAGGCTGTTCAATTAATAGAAAATAACGAAGTAAACATACTTTCCCTAGACCATGATCTGGGAGAAGATGAGTTTAAAAATTTAATGCCTACAGGGTATGATTTAGTTAAGTATTTTTGCGAAAAAGGATTAAGAGCAAATAAAATATTCATTCACACGGATAATTCAGTTGGAAGAGAGAATATGTATCAGACATTGTTAGGAGCAAGGCGAAGGGGATTTATTAGTAAAGATATTGAGATCTATCATTATTCAATAACGCAAAACAGGTATAGAGGATAAAGGAGATAATAAGATGAGTAAACGTAAAGGAAAAGTGAAGTGTTGTATCTGTGGAACAAGCGAAAAACTGTTAAAGTTAGCTACTGATTATTATGTGTGTGAAAAATGCCCCTTTTACATTTAGTAAGGGAGACAGAAACAATGAACAGCCACAGCAGAGTAACTTAGGCGAAATTTTGAGTTGAGGAGTGTTTGTTTGGAATTAATAACAGAATGGATAACACAAGAACTAACATATGAATATAAAAATGAAATAGAAAAAAGAATGCATGAAAATACCATGGTTTATGACGGATTTACAGTTGTTCCAAATACAAGGTTGCCGTTTTTTATGCAGATGAATCCTCTAAGGGTTTCCTATGAAAAAAGGATACAAAAAGAGATATAGAAAAGTGGGTCGTAGAACTGAAAAAGTATATAATTTAGGAAAGTCAAAACGGAGGGGAAATTAAAAGGAGAGAGTGATAATGAATAAAAAAGAAATGCCTATGGAGACTATTTCAAAAACAGCAAAATGGCATAGCTTAGGGTACACACCGAGTTTCACTTATTGCCCTACGTGTGATAAGTCTATTGGATGGCATCCCTCTGAGGAGAGATGTTGGAATTGTGAACAAAAACTAACATGGAAAAGATAACACAAACGGGAGGAGAGTGAAATGGACACTAATAAAAATGATAGGATCATTAGAAGAATTAAAGGGTTACTTTCTTTAGCAGAAGATGAAGGAAATATGAATGAGTCACAGCAAGCCTTTCTGCAAGCACAAGAAATAATGGTTAAGTATGGAGTTGACCCTAACGAGTTAGATTTAGGTAAAGAAATAAAAGAAATTTTGACTAAATCGGCTACACAATTTAAAAAGTTATGGTGGTGGGAACGGTCATTAGCTAGTATCATATCAAGTAATTTTAGGTGTACATGGCATTATAACAGTTATCAACATGTTAGGGGTAAGCATACAAAAAGACAAGTTGTTTTTGTTGGATACGAACAGGATATTGAACTTGCAACAGAAATGTATAAACTAGCACACAGCGCAACGGAATTTTACGCAAAAAGGTTTTTAAAGAAAAATAATATTAAAGGACATCGAGGAACAACTGTACAAGCAAAAAATGACTATATTAAAGGGTTTTTAGATGGACTTGAACGGAAATTCGAGGAACAGATAAATGAACAGGAGTGGGGTTTAGTTGTTGTCGTTCCAAAAGAGGTTATAGAAAGACAGGACGAGATAACACAAGGAGGAAAGTCTTTAGGCTGGACTGTTCCGAATCAGAAGTCACATGAACATTATAAAACAGGATATAAAGAGGGTAACTCCATTGATTATACAAAAAGTACAATAGGGAGTGAAACCAATAAATAGAAAGAAGGTACAAGTAGGAGGAATATAACGAATGGAAAAATTCATTGTTACACAAGTAGAAATGCCCGGAAAAACATCATTTGAATACGGATTATTTAAAGTAAAGGGTTTACAGAGAACAATTTTTCGTTTCCAGTATTTAGATGATGGAAATGTAAAAGTTGAAAATGAAGGTACAGCATTTCATTTAGACTCCGAGTTGGGTAGTGCCGGGCGAGAAATTAAGTTAAAATTAACAGGGGATAAAGTTAAGAGGTACGAACAAGAAATAGCCTATCTAATCAATAACGGAATGGCAGGAAATATATCTTAGTTACAAGGGAGGTAATAGCAGTGCCATCTTTATATGAAGGAGAAATTGATACACTAAACGGATTACCGTATCAGATAGATACAAACGATTCCTGGGTAAAGGAAACAGATATTATTAAATATCTATGTGAAAGTAATGGAACATTCTACATGGAATACTTTCAAGGGGAAACATACTTAAATGTAAATAACATAGATGGAAAGTTTCCCTTAATCAATGTGCTAGTCGCTGCCCATGAAGTATTTGATGTAATTTCGGATAAAGAAAATAAAAACAAAAGGGAAGAAAAGTATTTAAAAGCAACCTATCCTTATATTTTACAGCTTGCAAAGATTGGGGCAAGAGAAATAGACGGTGACCATACCCCGATATCCCTCATGGAAGCTTATTTAACGGGTAGTAAATAATCATTATAGCAATTAACTCAAGAATAAAAATCCCAGAAAGAGTACAAATACATAAGGTATAAATACATACACAACGAATAAAAATTATTTGGGGGGAAATCTTTGATAAGGTTTTCTTTTTTTTGTGGTAAATTGTTTAGTATTATTAGATAAAGACTAATGGATAGAGATAAATCATTGAAAGAGAAAAAATATAGTATGTAAATATAGATGGAGGTTATTAATAGATGGGGCAACAAGAAAAACTAGATTTAGTAGATATAAATGATGTGTTAAGTGCCGGGTATGCCGAGTACTCTAAATATATTATTCAATCAAGGGCGATACCAGACATTAGAGATGGGTTAAAACCAGTACAGCGGAGAATCCTATATTCCATGTACCGAAATAAACTATCTACGGACAAGCCACATAGAAAGTCTGCACGAACAGTAGGAGATGTTATTGGTACATTATCACCTCACGGGGACTCATCGGTATACGAGGCAATGATTAGACTTGCACAGGAATGGAAAACAAACGTGCCACTAGTTGATGTTCACGGAAACAAAGGAAGTATTGATGGAGATGGGCCTGCTGCAATGCGGTATACGGAGTCGAGACTTGGAAAGATTGTAGAGGCAGGTTTCTTTTCGGGAGTAGATAAAAAAGGCGTTATTCCGATGATGTTAAATTATGATGATACATTAGAAGAGCCAGTAGTACTACCAGCACAATTTCCCAACGTACTTGTAAACGGTGCAAGTGGAATTGCTAGTGGGTATGCTACTGAAATACCTACACACAACATAACAGAGGTATTAAAAGCGAGTATGCATTTGTTAGAGAATCCCGATGCTACTTTGGATGACATAATGGAATTGTTACCTGCACCAGACTTTCCGACAGGGGGAGTTGTAGTAGGGGCAAGAAATTTAAAAAAGGTGTATGCCAAGGGAAGAGGGAGAATTGCCTTAAGGTCACGTTATGCAATTGATATGGAAACGGACAAGAAGAAGAAACTCATTGTCGTTTATGAGATCCCATACAACGTTAACAAATCCACATTAGTACGAGATATGGACGAGATTGCGAGTTCTAAAAAAGTGGACGGATTGATTAGTGCATATGATGAAAGTAGTAGAGAGGGTTTACGAGTCGTAATTGAATGTCAAAAGGAAGCGGATGAAAGAGTGATTTTAAGTTACTTATTTAAAAATACCGATCTCCGAAAAGACTTCAACCTCAATCTGACTGTTATAGATAAACAGAAACCTAGTCAATTAGGTATTTTAGAAGTGTTAAATTCGTTTAATGAGTTTAGGTTGGAAACAAGAAGAAAAGAATTGGAATATGACTTAGCACGATTAAAAGAACGGGTACACATTGTTGAAGGTTATATAAAACTCATTGATATTTTAGATGAAGTAATTGCTGTTATCCGGGAAGCAAGGGGACGTAAGGGATCGAAAGACGCTATTAAGAAGGAATTTGGATTTAGCGAGGAACAAGCCCTAGCGATTGTTGACTTACAGCTATACCGAATCTCAAAAGAGGATAAGGAAAAGTACGAGAATGACAAGAAAAAACTAGACAAGTTAATTGATCAATTAAAAAAGGTACTGGGAAGTAAAAGAGGAGTTATTAATAACGTATTAAAACAATATGAAAAACTCATTGAAACTTATGGGGAAGATCGTAAGACAGAGGTTGTACAGGAAGATGAAAATTGGGAAGTATCAAAGCTGGATGTAATCAAGGAAGAAGATTGCATGGTGGCCGTTACTTCAAAAGGTTATATTAAACGATCCAGCCTAAGAAGTTATGGTTCTTCAAGCGAATGTGGAATGGTGGAAGATGATAACCTTATTGCGGAAGAAAAGGCTACGACAAAGAACCACTTATTGTTATTTACAAATAAAGCCAACTATATGTATATCCCTGTTCACGAAATAAAGGATGCAAGATGGGGAGATACGGGTAATTTCATTGGAAGTATGGGAGTAACCTTTTCGGAAGGAGAGCATGTTATTAGTGCCTACATCATAACAGAAGATGAAATGGATAATTACATTTTAACAGCAAAATCCAACGGACAAGTAAAACGAACCAAGGTTTCCGATCATGTAGTCACCAGAAGATATTTTAATTTATATAATGCAATAAGGATCAAGGGGAATGAACAGTTATTAGGAGCATGGATAACAGATGAAGAAGGTTACATTGGGTTTATTGGAAAAGATAAAAGGGCAATGTACTTTGCGATAAATGAAATTGCACCTAAAGGACTGAGAACAGTAGGTATGGCGGGAATTAAGGCAGAAGAAGATGATTATGTTAAAGAAGTCATGTATGAGAAGAATAAGGACGATATTATGAAACCTTATGTAGAGAAAAAACGAGGACAAGTAGGAACAAAATTTAAATAAATTAAGAATAACAAGGGACATTTTGGGTGTCTCTTTTTTATTTACATACAAGACATTTTAACAGATATAAAAAATAGGGGGAAAGAGTTTAACTTAAAAAGTAGGTAAATTAAATCGAAACAATAAAGGAGAAAATATGGATATTAGAACTGTACTTGGATACGAGAAAATAAGTGAGGAAAGGCATGTAATGGATGTTTTTATAGAGGAAACGGAAGATGGAGGTTATAAAATAATCCCACCTAATATGCCACAGGATGATATGGATTTAGGAGAAACAGTCTTTATTTCCTTGGAAAGCTACAGAAAGGAAGAAACAAGAGGGTCAGGAGACGGTTTAGAGGTTAAATTCGTACAAGTAAACAATAAAGAGGAGTCTATTGAGTACTTAGCGGCTTCTTTAAGTGGAGTAAGAGATGACGTACTTTTTAGAGTTGTCGATATCAAAACAGACAATAGAGTATTTGGAGCGAGATTGATTATAGATGATTTTATTATAGATAGAGAGCAAGTAAATGATGTTCCAGACCTTTTCTATAATAGCGAGGGAAGGCTTGAAATGGAAGATCCAGTATACAGAAATATAACAAAGGCACATGTCGAAGTAGAAGCCTTTCAGTGCTTTAATAAAGAACTAACAGAAGAAGAAACATTAGAAATTGCAGGGAAGTATAAAGATCTTCTCTTAGAAGAGAAATTAAGAGAGAAAATACGGGATGAAGCCAAAAGTTATGAAATAGGAATTCATTTAACAAGGGAGACTCTAGCAAATGAATTATCTGATTGAATTATACAGGGTTTTGGATGAGGGGGAAGGAATAGAACTCATTTTTAAGTTAAATGAGGGCATGAGAAATACCGCCCCACAAAAGTTATCAAGTGAAGAAACAAGCAAACATGTAGTCTATTTTCCTGATTCAGATAAAATATATGGAAATATTGCAACAGCAAATAAAAACATACGAGAAAGGTATATAGGATTTCATACAGATTTTGAAGAGAAGGCAATTTCTACAGCCATTGAATTATATGACGGGGATGTGGCGGTGAGAGTACAGGTAACAAATGTAGATGCAAAGAAAGACATTGTAATGGATTTTGATGTATTAGAAATCGGTAAATGGCATGTCGATCATTGGGAAACCATTGATTTAAGAAGATCCTATGACCGAAAAGAAGTAATTAAAAAAATGAATTTACGAATAGGAGATTTAGTTGCATTTACAAACCGGGTATTCAACTTGGGAATGATTACTCGATAAGTCATCGGAAAGGAAAAATCCATAGATAATAAAATAGTATAAAAAGAAATTATTTTAAACAGGATAGGAGACAAAACAGATATGAGAAACAAAGTTAAAATTATAAGCTCAATCGGTATTTTTGTAGTAATGGTAGGAAGTCTGGTGGGATATGACGTGTATGTAAAAGACAAAATTAACACCGAGGATGTTCTGGTTGTAAAAGAAGGTTCATCTATATCAGAAAGCCAGGCATTAGACGGGAGCGTATTGACAGTAGAAGGAAGGCCACGAACACAGTTACCAGAAGGAACAATCACAGCTGCGGAAATGGATAAAATAGAAGGTAAAACGGCAAGTGTCAAAATTGCAGGAAACACCGTATTAACGAAAGACCATATTGATTTTAAAGACGTTGTTCCAAATAAAGAAGAAGGAGAAGCAATTAGACCTATCACAACAGACATGATCTATGCGGTAACAGAAACTATTAGACGTGGAGATGACATTGATATTTATGCAATGACAGAAACAGAGTGGGGTAAAATATCACATTCAGAGAATGAAGAAGTTGTAAAAGGAGATACGAATACTATCTCTAATAACGAACCAATCCTTGAAAACGTAAAAGTAGCTTATGTAAGGGACGGAAGTAATGGAGAAGTTAGAAACGTTAGCGGGTCAGATAGCGAAGAAGAAGAGGCGAATCAGGAAGATAGCGGAAGAATGTATGGAACAAACACGGTATCTGAATTGGAACTTATTCTAAACGAAGAGGACTTCCAAAAGTTAATGTCACAAGTTACAGGGCATGGTAAGAAATTATATATCGTATATAACTAATAATTATTTAACCAAAGCAATGAGGAGGATTTTATAGAATGCCAGAAATTTTAATTACACCAAAGGTAGAGTTTATGTCGGAGTTTACCCCATCAATGACGGAATTTAGTGATATAAAACTATTCCATAGAATTGATAGGGAAAAATTGATTGAATTGCGAACGGAACAAGTAAATTGGATTTTATTAGATGGAGAAGTTGTGAATCCTTTTGCATTTAGGGATTTCAGAACCCTATTTAAAGGAGAGCAAGTGAAGATTTTCTATATAAGACACGATATACAAAATGAATCACAGGAAAGACAGCTTGCTAGTCTAGCAAAAATGCATGATGTAATTCTTATTCAAGAGGATATTACACCAAGGCAAATTGCACATGTTATGAAGGGTTATTTGTTTGATGCTTTGTTAAAGACCAACACAAGAATGTTTTCCTTCTTTGGTACACACGGAGGAGCAGGGGTAACAACCACAGCATTTAATACAGCGAAACTGTTAGCAGATAAAATTAAAGGAGACGTTATCTTTCTTTCCTTGGACTCTTATGATGCAGGAGATTATCTGTATGTATACGAGGGAAGGTCGCTAGATGATTTGAAAAGTGACTTACAATACGGGGATCTTACCGAGCAAGATTTAAAAGATGCATCCCATAAGCACTCAAATAACTTCTATCACTTAGCAGGAAACAAAGATATAAAGTTACAAGGGTTCTATACAGGAAAAGAAATAGATACTTTATTTGAAATCGTGTCAAAATCCTTCGATGCTATCATCGTGGATGCTGGATCTCATTTTGATTCCGCTTCCGTTACACAGGCATATATGCAGTCGGGGACAAAGTTTCTAGTATCGACACAAGAACCAAAGGGATACAGAGGAAACTTCTTACGTGTATCAAGTCAGTTAATTGAACCAACAGGCGGAGATCCCACAGATTTTCAACTTATTGTAAATAAATACCAACCGAATAATGCTTTACCGAAAGACAGTGAAATAGAAGCAGATACAGGAGCATTAAGGTTAACAACTATTCCAGATGAAGGTTCAGATATGATTAAGACAACTAAGAATGGCGGTTTCCATGTAGATGTAGGAAGTGGAGCTTACAAGGAATCTTTTGAAGAATTAACTAACTTTATCGCAAATGAAGCTAAATTTACCCTTGAAGGAAAACAAAACAAAAAACGAAGAGGTATTTTTGGATAAAGAAGGTTGACAAGGGAGGAGGATATTTAGGGTGGTAAAAAATAACAAAAGAGACAAGGAAAATATTACTTTTTTAGATGAAAAAGCCGAGGAAGAATGGAAAGATAGTCAAAAGAAAGCCGGGTTGACTAAAGAATCAGTTCGATTTAGCCTACAGGACTTTATTAGAGAAGTTCAAAAGGCAAAGAAATTAGATAAAAAAGAAGGAAATCGAACAAGCATTTATGAAACAGACGATTATGCTGACTTTAAGAGATTACAAGAGAGAATTAGTTCCATAATGAACGAGGAAATGTACGAACGAGTGCAAGGGGAAGATGGCGATAAATCGCTAAAACTGATTGACCGAGTGCATGATGCAGTTATTGGTAAGCCAGAAGCAGTACAGCATATGCGTTCAAGGATTGAGGAAACAATTCGAAGGAATAACTTGCCTACTACAACCTACCCGAGCATCTTCCCCGACTTGGAAACAGCCATATTCCAAATGGTTTGGGGAGTAGGTGTACTTTATAAATGGGATCAGATGCCTCAATCCGAGGCATGTGCCATTAGAGGAAGGGAATTGTGGATAGATGAAGGTGGCGGAGAGTTTGTAAGGCAGCCTGAAATGTTTGAAAGTGATGAAGAGGTAGACCGGGTTAGAAAAAGTTTCCTTGCCCGGACGAAGGATGTCATTGTGAACGAGAAAAATCCTACGGGAGAAGTTGAACGAGAAGACGGAACACGTATTACAATGTCTATCCAACCGAGATCCAAGGATAGATATATTGTATTTAGAAGGTTTACGGTAAAAGAAACAACGCTTGAAATGCAGGCCAGCCTAAATACAATACCCGAAGAGGATGTACCAATTTTTAAAGCATTATCAAAAACAATGCCAAATACAATTTTCGCAGGAAGAGTTAGGTCTGCAAAAACAACATTTATGAAAGCGATGATTGCGGAGCGGCCAGATAATATGATTATCGGATCTTTGGAGAAACACTTTGAGTTATCTTTAAAAGAATCGTTTCCAAACAGACTAATTTATGAGTTCGAGGCTAAGGAAGGAGATTTGGAGCAAACAATTCCAACCTTACTACGAATGGAACATGACTATTTAGTTATTGGTGAAATTCGTTCCCTTGAGACTGAGGCCTTCTTGATGGCTACAGAGCGTGGGGAACGAGGGGCAATGAGTACCTACCACTTAACAGAAGTAGAACACGTTCCCGAGCAAATCACACGACACTTACTTGATGCCTTCCCAAACAGGGCTTTCTATAACGAGTTAGCAAGGGTAGGACAGAACATTGACTTAATCATCACCATGAACGCTGAACGGGATAGAAAGACTAAGCGTATGACAGGCGTAACTGAATTAGTTTGGGACGAGGAAGAGAAAAAGGTTATCACAAATGATCTGATTAAGTGGAGTGAGTTAGATAAAAAGTATTATTATTCTGCAGGAATATCTGATTCCTTAAAGATAAAAATGGCAAAGGAAAATATGGAAGATACAAAAGAACTATTGAAATTACTAACTGAAAGAGAAAGAAAAAGTCCTATGTCACGATTTAAGCAGGATGAAAGTAAATTATTGGAGGAATGGTTAAGTGAATAACACTTAATCTTCCCCTTTTAGGAGGACTAGAATGGATTTAAGCATAATGTTTACTTGGGTTGTGGAGGAAGGATTTTACTGGTTTGTTTATATAGTGAGTTTTGCAGTTTCAGTATATCTTCTTATTACTCTACTGAGTGAACCTTTTGATATGTATATACGAGATTTCAGATATAGGGTACAGAGGGTTAAGGAAAAACAAAACAACGATCTTTTTGATGATGAAATGGACGATAAAGATACAATAAATGATGGGGCAATGAAAGAAATAGCAAAAAAATTACATGCCACACGTAAGGTAGATAAAAACACGGGATTGTTAAAGCCACCTAAAAGTTTACAGAACTTCTTTATAGAGTCCGGGGCGTATGGTTCGGTAGGGTTAATCATTACTTTCATCGCAAGTACACAGGTTGTATTATCCTTTGCCATAGGGTGTTTGTTCGTAATGATTCCATACATGGTTCTTGTAGTAAAAGTAAATAACATAAGAAAGAAAGTAGGAGACGATTTTCTCAAATTCGTTCAGGTATTTACACAGCAGTATAACGCCAATTCAAAAGATATTATGGCAGCCCTAAGAGCAACGTTAAGAAATATGGATAGTCCTGAAATGCGTGTTATGATTACAAGATTAATTTCAGAGATTAACCAGACAAGGGAAGAACGTGGGGTAAGACGAGCGGTAAATGAATTTGTTTATGTAAATGGGAGTAGCTGGGCAAAGAGACTAGGTTCAATCATTGTAAGAGGATATATAGATCAATATGATGTCGGAGAGCAGTTAGGATTCCTTGAGAAACAGGTAATGGAAACGGAAGAAATGATAGAAAAAGAAAGTGCTGTCGTTAAGGACGTTGCAGCAGAGGCATTTATCATGCCGTTCCTATTAATAGGATCACTTGCATTAGGTTGGTATACAACTAAGATACACGGGTTCTGGGAGTTGCAGTTTGGAAACACAATACCACTCATGTTGATGTTATTTTCTTGTATCGGAACATTCTTTGGAGTAATGATCGGAATATTAGTTACAAATACGAAAAATGATATTTAAAGGAGGGAATTTTCTTGTTTGAAATACTTCATATACTTGTATATGTAATAGTGGTAGGTTTAGCAGGGCTTGCAGGTTATTTAATGTATGCGGGACTTACAACCGAGTCTGATGCGATTATGGGTAAGTTAGAAATTAAGCAGTTTGTAGATAGAACGAAATATACATTCACAGATGGAATGGAAGACTCGGAATTAGAAAAGAACTTAAAATCGGCAGGAAATCCACTAGGGTTAACCGCTTCAAAATACGTTTTAATCTATTATGGTTTACTTTTTGTAATTGCTGTCGCATATATAATTACACCGCTGTTTAGAGGTGAGGGCATAAGTTTATACAGTGTTCTTGCTTTAATTATCGCAGTAGTTGGGTTGAATCCTGACATCAAGATAAGTGGATTTAATTATGGAATATCTAAAATGATAGAAATGCAGCAAATAAAAGTACAGGCAGAAGTTTTTATGTTATATGACCTTGTTTTAGGAGAAGTAAGAATGATGAAATTCGGGAGGGTGAATACCTTTAGTATTCTAAGGTCAATTGTTCCCGAGTTCAGTTCACTGAGACCGAGTCTTAGTTTACTTCTAATTAACTGGAACAGGGATGGACAGGAAAATGCCTTAGATGAATGGGCGGAGCAGATAGGAACAAAAGAAGCATTATCTTTGGCAAACGTATTAAAGGAATTAGATAACAACGATATAGATGTAGCTACAAGTGCATTAGTTGGACAACAAAAAATGTTTCTATCTCAAAACATTGAAACATTTAGAAGTAGAATTAAGATAAAAGCAGATATATCACAAATACCTATAAAAATAACTTTTGGATTGATAATGGCTAACTTTCTAGCCCTAGTTATTATTATGTGTTTGGATATGCTGAATAACAGTATTATGTAGGAAGGTGATTTCTGATGACTAGGGTACTTGCTATATTTTTAGATATGATGCTTGTTGCAATGGCATGTGCAACTCTAATAGCAGGGACAATGTATGACACAATCGGAACACAATCGGAACACATGGCAGGGTATATAAATTCTAACTCTGCACCAGGAAGTGATTCAGATTGAGTAGAGTACTAGTTACTTTCATGATTTGTGCGGTTACAGTAGTAGCCTTCGGAGGGTTTTTTATCGGAGGAATATTTAGTTACGATGAAGATAGAAACGTTGGAGATGCTATGCAGGGGCAACAAGATAAATACCATGATAACTTTAGCAATAAACATCAAGTAAAAGTTAAAGAGTCTAATGTTTATTAATAAAAGGTTTTAACAGAAGACATAAAATATAGATTGAAAGCAAAGGAACACTGAAAGGATATAACTAATATGACGCTGGAAAATGATACGGCATACCTAAGCGTTAAAAACGATATGGATGATGGAAAAAGTCATAATAAAACAAAGAAAAGGATGGGTCATTCAGTGAAATCAACATTAAGTACATTTTTAGGAATTGCATTAGTAGCACTCGTTATTGTCGCATTACTGTTCGGGTTTGGGTATAGTGCGCTAGACGATAACGTAAAAACGTCACAAGATAATATAACAGAAAACGTGAATAACGCTGCAAGTCAAACACCGGGGGCACATACAGGTCCGTAAAATAAAACCATAAAAATAAAAATAAAAAAGAAAAAGGATGGGTTAATCAATGAAATCAACATTAAGTACATTTTTAGGAATTGCATTGGTAGCACTTGTTATTGTCGCATTACTATTTGGGTTTGCTTATAACGCATTAGACGATAACGCAACCACTTCAACAGATAATACAACTACTAACGTGGATAAAGCAGCTAGTCAAACACCTGGTACACATACAGGAACAAATACAACTCCATAAGGATTACAAGGGAGGGGCAAATGCCTCTCTTTTTTATTTACAAAGGTACATATAAGACGGAAAGCAAAAGATGTTTGAAAGTGCAAAATAAAAATAGTTGATAAACGAGAGGAAAACAGGAGGACAATACAATATGGCAAAAATAATAGGAACATGGATGATACTTTTTATGGAATTGGTTCTAATGTTTACACCAATCATGTTTTATATTGATGGAATGCATAAAGAAGCGGCAGCAGTAGTTTTAGAAGAAGGGGCAAAAAAGGCAAGTATAGTTGGGGAAGTCACACCAGAAAACATAAGAGATATGAAAAATGAAATGGCTTCAACCTATAACTATGATCGAGATGACATAAAAATTAGACAGACGGATGGAGTAGGAAATCAAAGGGTTGAGAGAGGGGAATACATTGGCCTCGAAATGGAAGTACCGAGAGATCGAATTCTTGCTCTGGACATCTTCGCACCAGGTGCTTTAAACGAAACATTTACACAGAGAGTTAAGATTATGTCAGAGTACCAGGAAAATGGAGAGGATAGATAATGAGTACGGTATATAGAAGTATATTTGTCGTAATCATGTTTTCCATCGTCATGTCTTTTATGGTGAATTTTAACTCGGACACAACGACAAGTAGTAAATTAAAAAGTGGGGCAGAGTTAGCAAGCCATGATGCATTGCTTAGTTACGATGAATTAGAATTTGTAAGAGGAAAAATAGTATTTGAGAAAAACGACAGTAGGGATTCTTTTAAAGAAACTATGGGACATAATTTAGGAGTTACAGAAAGAGGATCAACAACATTGAAGCCAATACCGGGGTCGTTCTTTACCAACAATATTGAAATTGAACGATTAGTATTTATTGATGATGCTACGAAACCAAGTGATGTTACAACAGGTAAATTGTACTCCATAGATGGAGGGCAAGTAGAAACATATGACGATGGGGTAGTTAAATTCCCTTTGATTTACCAGGATAACACTTACGAATTAAGGTCGGGATATACATCTTATAGGGACGAAAACGGAAATATGGTCAGTAGAGAAGTAGATAGTGGTTTAGTTTTAGAAAGGCCTGGAATTATTTCTGTTTTAGCAACAAAAAGTCCACGTTGGTTTAAGGGTAAGGATACGAAACTAAGACAGGCATCTGCCTATAACTTTAAATTGTCTGTTCCAGCAGCAGATTAATAGATAGAAAGCAATGACAGATAAAAGAGAAATAGAGGAGAGACGGGTGTGAAGAAGAAAAACAAACACTGGATAGCGCGACAAAAGAAAGAAAGAGAAAAGAAGAAGCGAATATTCATTGCGAGTACCGCTTTGGGAGTAATTGGGTTAGGTATATTGGGATATTTTCTATGGAATAATTACTATGTTCCCCCGCAAGTATGGGGAGAACGGGAAATGATTTATGAGGCAAGGAAAGAGGCTAAGAAGGTATCCCCTGAATTTGAGGAGGAAATTAGGGAGTTCCAAGATGAACTTATCTTAGAAAAGCCAAGTAAAGATGGAAATTTAGAAGCTGTAAAGGAAAAAATAGAGAGGTATATGGTAGGGGAAGATATAACTATCTCTGATGACGATAAGGTTAAAGAAGATAACGAACAAAAGGATAGAAATAAGGGAGGAGAAGAAAAAAATAAAGGAACAGAAAACAAGGAAACAAAAGGAAAAGATACTAGAGCAAAAAATGAAAAGGGAGAATTCGAAGATGAAGATCTCCCATCAACAAGGACACAGGAAGAAATAGATGAATTAAATAAACTTAAAACAGAAGAATACGATGCAGGACATAAGATTTTGGAATCACTTGCGAAAGACATCACAGCAGGGAAAATAACGGAGGATGAACTGATACAGGAACTTGTGAATAAAAAACACACAGGAACACTGTATGATTATATCTTACAAGGTACGCATGTCATTGTTCAGGAAGACGCTTCTTTGTATATTCCTAAGATTGTAAACGAGATAAATGAGGAATTGTACGAAATGGACAAAACAGGTACAAGTATTACTGCTATGGATGTATCTTATAAAAACGGAAAGATGAAGGTCGTTTATATATGGACATATCCACACATTATTAAACGGTAAGTAAGATAAAAAGAGGTGAGTTAAGTGTTAAGTACTAATATAGTAAAAAAGGGAACTTTAGGATTTCTTGCACTAACTCTACTTGCTACGGGAATGCCACTATCTGATATAGCAGAGGTGAATGCAAATGGTGGGTGGAAGAATACGGTTAACACTATACCTAAAAATAACACTACTGCAGAAAGAAATGGTGGAACTGCAAAGGAAGTAAGAGAGTATGAAGTAAGTGCTGACGAGTGGAACAAGTATAAAAAAAGTAATAAAACGAAAGCAGACTTTGATAGGTTAATGAAAGGAATTCCTAAAACAATAAAATATCACGATAAGCAAGATTACAGTGGTACTTTAACAGCCAAGAATAGTGGAATTACAGCTAAGGAGCATGATGTAAGAAAGTCTCATAAGGTTGATGGGTGGAACGTAATTGCAACAAGTAATGGAAAACCTAGTGGGAAAGATATAGAAAAGACCACAGGAAACAAAAGTAAATGGGTGTATTTAGGAAATGAAGGAGACTGGCTAGATGAGTTTACCTCGCCTGTAAAACCAACTAAAAATAAAAATGGTTATACAGGTACAAAATACACGGAAACTATCTATGGATGGGACCCCCAGCAAAAGAAGTATATAAAAGGTACAGGTCCTTTTGAATATTACAAGCAGACAAGTACTAAGAAACAAAAAAAGGTACTTGATGTAGATAACTCCGCTAAACAATATGTAGAAGATGCTATATACAGAAACCATAAATACGGAAGAAGAATGGGTTGGTTAGCATATAACTATACTACCTATGCAGGAAGATACGGTGCTAGTTTGGGACAGGCTAACCTTAAGTTCGCTGATCCTCCTTTGGCAGTAGGTAAAGATGACCCTGTTCCGATTAAGGAAAACTTGTATGGGGAAGCGATAGATTATGTTAATGATGCGAAGAAAAACGGTAAGGATGCACTAAATCAAGATGAAGTAGCACATTCAAAGGTTACAGGGTGGGGAAATACGGATAAGTCACATCCATATGGAAGAAGTGCTACGACATGGGCGAAAAAGTCCTTTGTGGAGGCATCAAGCCAGTCAAAGAAAAGAAGAGGAAATGTCTTAAAAATGCATCCTACTATCAAGGAATGGGTATGGTTAAACGACAAAGGACAAACAAACGGAAACCGTTATAGAAAAGGACTACAAATTTATTATGAGTTTCCTTCTATAAACTATAAACGATACAAGCCTGTTCATAGAGGAAAGGTCACATTGCCTAAAATTGTGAATAGTTACAAAATTAGTGTAACATATGAAGGTACTGTTTATGGGCCGCCTGAAGTTGGTTTAAAAGCAAATCCAAATCCAACGGACAGAACAACAGCTACAACAATAGATGCAGGATCAACGGTTGACCCACAAACCGGAACAAAAGATTTAACTTATGAATTTTCTTACAAAAAGAAAGATGGAAAAGATGCGGGTAAAATAGGCACAACGAAGTCACCTACATCAAAAATAAAGCACACCTTTAAGTATGTAGGAGAGTATGACGTAACTGTTAAGGTAACAAATAAACATGGAAAAACCGCTTCAAAGACAATTACAGTCAATACTCAAAACATTAGACCAACAGCAGGGTTTACTGTAAGCGATAAAAACATTCCAGCAAATGAAATAAGGAAAGACAAACTGAAAGATTATGAAATATGGCAGCCAGTATATATCAAGACACTTGCACATGACCCAGATGGATCTCATGATACAGAAAACATGAGTGTCATGTATAATGTTACCGTCCATTACGATAATGACGACATTAATACAAAAACTGTCGGAAGTAAAAACTTTGTGATTGATAAAGCATTCCTTGATGGTATAGAAAGGAAAAGGGATGATGTAACGAAAATAACGGTAACACAGCGGATACAGGATTATCCAAAAACAGGTCCTGCACCGGGAGATTACAATAATGGAAACATTATTGAAAAGACAAAAACTCTCTATGTAGAAGATGTTTCTATAGCAGGAAGAGTAGAACACACTGAAAGAATGGAAGAGATCCACAAAGAAAGAAATGGAAGTGTGAGTAACGATCTATTCTTTAACGGAGAAGATTTCGTATTAAAAGCAGATACTTTAGCGTTATTTGAGTTTAGGGATGTTAAAGTACACATGGTATTCGGAGATCCATCAAGTCCTGTATCTAGGACAAGTGCTCCTTTCTCATTAACCTATCAAGGTAAGACAAGCGTAGATAACGCATTAGATAAATGGGAGTATAAAGGAGATTCAAACGAGTTTTGGAGATACAAGAAAGAGATGGCAAATAATCCAGATAACATTAACTTCGTATTCACAGGTACTTCTAAGTTTGATGCAGTAAGAAAAGACATCGTACCTATAAGAATAGGGGCAGACATAAACGATGTGTTTGACTTAAATAAGGCATATGGAAGTAACTAAACTTAAAGAAAGGGAGAGTCCAATAGGCTCTCCTTTTCTATTTGGAAATAAATTTAAAAACTTTTGTATTAGATAAGAAAACGAGTAGAACCCGTTAAATGACATGCTATATTTTAGACAGAGTTAAAAAAGAGAAAAATACTAGGAGGAACAAATAACATGGCAAAGAAAACATATGTAGACGTATTAGGATTGAAGAAAGGAATCGCACCAGAGGTTGTAGCTACCTTTTCAACAAGAACACAGGCAAATTGGCACATTAATAATACATTTAAGGACTTAGGGTATGATAATTTACTAACAAAAACATCTGCAACAAAGGGAGATAAATTTGTACAGGAAGTTGTTGCAGATGATAGGGAGTCATATATCCATGCCGTTTCAACAATGAAGATTACAGATATGGATACGGTTGAAACAGTTACAGGACGAGATACATTGCTTGGTTACATTCAAAAGGGGCATCTCAAGAACAAAACAGGTCTAGGTAAGATTGAATCACTTGAAACAGAAGAGGGTAAATCTGTTGAATTAGAGGATTTACAGCATAGCGTACAGGTTGTTTATTCGGAGGATGAAGTATATCCGTTAGCAAGAATTGAAAAGCGACTGACAAATGAACTTTTAAAAGCATTGTCTGATGACGAAGATGAAGACGGCGGGGAGATTGAGGAAGAAAAGAAGGAAGAAACTAAGCCGAAAAAGAAACCTGAACCAAAACCAAAAGTTGAAAAAGTAGAAGAGGAAAAAGAGGTAGAAGTTGAGGAAGAAATTTCTACGGAAGATGAAGTAGTAGAAGAAGAAGAAGAAATCGCAGAGGAACAAGATCCAGAAGAAGTTGTTGAAGAAGAAGAAGCGGTAGAGGACGAAACAACAGATGAGGTAGTTGAGGAAGAAGAAGTAGAAGATATTGAAGAAGATGAATTAGAAGTAGAAGATCTAGATGAAGATATTGAAGAACTTGATGAAGACATTGAAGAAATCTTAGAAGAAGACTAATAGAAAGAATAAAGAAGGAGATACTTTCTCCTTCTTTTTTAAAAGGTTAGTGGGGGAGATTAGGACAAATGAGTACACAAAAACAAGAGACAGATAGAAAAAAACAGGGGGAATTTCATACAATACATTGGAAAGAAAGAGAAGTAGATCCGATAGGTGCTTACCTTAGAAGTTTTCCAGACCATGAGATATTGACAAAAGAAGAGGAAATTGAGTTAGCAAAAAGAATAGAACAAGGGGACAGCGAAGCAAGGGAAACATTGATGCTGCATAACGTTGGACTTGTACTAAAAACAGCAAAGAGATACAACTCACCGAGTATGGATATACAGGATTTTGCACAGGAGGGTTTTATCGGTTTAATGGAGGCAATCGACAAGTTTGATTATAGGAAAGGATTCAGATTTAGTACATACGCTATGTGGTGGATTAGACAAAAAATATCTAGATCTCTTGAACAGTCCCCGACAATAAGAATACCGATTAATTTAAGTATGGATATGGTTAAGGTAAATAAGGAACAGGAAAGACAGGATAGAATGGGAGAAGAAACACCGACAGCAGAAACAATAGGAAAGAAGTTGGGAATGGACACGGAGAAAGTAGACAATCTTCTAAGAGTAAACCAGATGCAGCCTTTATCCTTAGATGCGACAGTAAACGGTGGGGAAGAGGGGGAGAATAGTTGGAATAAAGATTCCTATAGTCAAAATATACAAGGAGAAAAAGATGAAACACCAAGTAATATCGTAGAGAAAAACAGTTTAATAGATAATTTAAATAAAGTAATTGATAACGCTTTAGATTACAAAGAGATGACTGTTTTAAGAATGAGATTTGGATTGGACGGAGAAAAACCAAGCAGTTTAAGAGATGTAGGTAAGAAATTGGGAATATCCGGGGAATGGGTTAGGCAAAGTGAGAATAAGGTACTTAAAAAGATACGAGAATCAGAAGATGTACAGCAATTACAAATATATTTAGAAGATTATTAGGAAAAGGTCATCTCTCTACAATAAGTAGCAGTATGGAACATGTAACACAAACATAACAAAAGTAATGTTCATGTAACTGTCTAAAAACATACACATGGTAGAATGTAGATAATAGAGATTAGATGATTACAGGGGGATAACATTAAAATGAAAGAAAAAAAGAGGGGAATTCTTAAGGTCATAGCGACAAGCGCTCTTGCAGCAGGGTTAGGGGTTGTTACTATGGGAACTTCCGTTTCTGCACAGGAGATTACAATTAATAAAGGTGATACTTTATGGGGCATTTCACAGAATGTAAATGTTTCCGTTGATAAAATCAAATCAAATAACAATTTGACAGGAAACACAATATATATCGGGCAAAAGTTGAATATTCCAGGAGAAAATAAAGCAACGAGTACCCAAAATGAAAAAGGATATACAGTTAAAAAGGGAGATACACTTTGGGGAATATCCCATCAGTTTAACACAGGTGTAGAGTTAATTAAAAAAGCAAACAAATTAAGTGGAGACCTAATTAATATAGGACAACAGCTTACTATTCCAGGGAAGGTACAGAAAGTTAATATAGAGGAAGTTGATTCTCCAAAAGTGGAAAAAGAGGTAACAAAACAAGAAACAACAGTCACTCAAATGGAAAATAAGAAACAAGAAACACCTAAGGAAGAAATAGTGAAAGAAGAAACTTCTAAAGAAAACGTGGAAAAAGAAATTTCTAAAGAAGTAGTGAAACAAGAACAAAACAACCCAAATAAACAGGAAAAACCTGCTGAGGTTAATACTTTAACAGTAGAAGCAACAGCATACTCCGCTACATCCATGGGAGGAATTACTGCAACAGGAATGGATTTAAACGAAAATCCGGGAGCTAAGGTGATTGCAGTAGACCCTAATGTTATTCCATTAGGTTCAAAAGTACATGTTGAAGGGTACGGAGAAGCGGTTGCAGGAGATACAGGCGGGGCTATAAAAGGAAATAAAATAGATTTAAACTTTAGTTCTGTAGATCAGGCACTTGAATTTGGAAGACAGACAGTTAAAGTGGAAATTTTAAACTAATATTAACAAAGTAAATGAAGTTAACGAAAAGAAGGTCATTTAAGTGATCTTCTTTTTTTATTTAAAAAAGTATAGATAATAAAAAACCACTGAAAGGATTCAATTTAACTAAAGGAGGATTCATTAATGAGCCAAAATGAAACCAGTCACGATGAACAGAATCAAAAAGAAGGTAACGGCAAAGGAAGAACAGGACTAAATAAGTTACTAATCATAGTTGTATCTATTGTTGCATTAATTCTTGTAGTAGTAATAATTGGAGCAACCAAAAAGGGAACAAATGATGTTGAAGAAATTAATGATATTGGCATTAACCAAGGGCAGGAATATGACAAGGGGGACGATGATACTCAAAAAGATATAGGAAAGGTAGAAGAGGATGGAGACGAGGATACTAATCTAAATCACGAAAATTATGTAGACGATGCAGAAGATCCAAGTCAGGTAGATATTGGACATTTAGGGGGAGATGAATTACTTATTGAAGAAGATCCTAAAGGAGTAACCGATATAGAAGGGTTTTATGAAAAAGTAGAAGATGGCGAGGATTTTTATGTATGGTTCTATTCACCGTATTGTTCTTTCTGTCACGATATGCATGATACGATCTATGACAAATTCGAGGAATATGATGTGAATTATATAGCTTTAAATGTAAACCAAAAGAAAGGATTCCAGGAAGAACAGGGAATAGAAAGCGTTCCAATGGTTGCACATTATAAAGACGGAAAACAAGTTTCCTTCGTTATTGGAGATAGAGAAGATAAAGTATTTGATGACTTTTTTAAAGATGACAAAACAACAGGGTTAGAGCAATGATGGATAAAGTATTTAAGGTAGCAAAAAATAAATGGTTTCAGTATACAGTCATTATAGTGTTTATTCTATCCATAATGGTAGGAGGAACAGTTAGAATCATTCAAAACGATAAAATAGAAAAAGAACAGATACAATTAGAGATAGAAAAGCAAGAACAAAAGGAAGAAAGTGAAGAAGAAACTAACGTTGATTAGATTGGGATTGTAAATTATATAGATATGAGAAGTGAGGAATTACATGGGGGCTAGGACAAAAGAAGATTTACGAAAAATGAAAAGAGATACTGAAGAAATATATGATGTAGCCTACGGTAAAATGTATAGAGCCAGACAAAGCGTTTCTACAGTATTAACACCGCAGGTAATATCAGGGAATGAGAATTTAAATGCGTTGCTAGATATTATCATTGAGGACGCAATAGATGTTGAAGCAAGAAATATAGATATTTATAAGGATGCAAAAGGTTACGGAGTTGTTCAACTTAGAGTAGGAAGAGATATGGTGGACGATAGGTTACTTGATCCCGATGCAGTAGATGGGTTAGGAATTATATGTAGAAAAAGAGCCAGCGTAAATATTGAACAGGAATTCAAGTCAGAAATTAATGGAAGTATTCGCTATAAATATTTAAACAAGCAGTATGACCTACGTTGTGCTTTTCTTCCTACGATTCAAGGAATGTCAATGTCTATACGAATCCTTTATTCCAGTACGTTAATGACAGATATTTCCCTTCTAGGATTCCCTGCAAATGTGGAGGAAACATTCAGGAACTCTTTGCAAGCAAATCAGGGAATGATATTAATCACAGGAGGAACAAGTAGCGGTAAAACCACTTCGCAATATACAGGGTTAAATACAATTATGCAGGGAGCACGAAATACAAAAAACATACGGACAGTAGAGAATCCAGTTGAATACACACTTTCTGGCGTTAAGCAAACACAGGTAAACGAGGAAGAAGGAGAAACATTTAGTAAGATACTAAAAAGCTTTTTAAGGGGAGACCCTAATATCATTTTAGTGGGAGAAATAAACGATGCGGAAACCGCTATGACAGCAGTAAGGGCAGCAACGTCAGGACATCTTGTTATGAGTACATTACACACGAATAATACGATAGAAGTGACAAGGGTTATGCAGCATTACGGGGCAAGTTATATTGATTTAGGAAACGCTTTGCAACTTGTGATGAACCAAATATTAGAAAACAAATTATGTCCGAATTGTAGGACGAGAAGGACAGTAACAGAGGAAGAATACCTATGGATAAGAAAGAGATTAGGTGTAGATGACAATATTACTGTTTTGTATGAAAAAGCAACAGATGGTTCGTGTAAAGAATGTAATGGAATTGGTTATAAAGGGGCAACGTTAATTGTTGAGATGTTAGAAACAGATTATGCCTACCAAAGAGCATTGAATAAAGCGAAAGATAACACATTTGAGTTACAGGAACTACTTTTAAAAGATCCAGATGCTAATTTCTACCCTATTGGTCGAGATGTATTTAGACACTTAAAAATAGGAAATATTGATTTTCAAACAGCAAAGAGGATAATGAAGAAACAAACAGGAGAAACACTACAAGAAAAAGGGGAAGGCAGGTAAGGTATGTTTATCAAAATTATAACAATGTATGGATTTTTAGGAGCATGGATGGCTTACTTTATCTGTTTTTTAATGTATTTAAATGGGTTAGTACGAAATAGACAACATCAGGGAACGGCTATTAACTTAGATGCCTTCATGCAACGGTTGTATGGGGTAACATTTATGAACGTTGTTACGGGGGTTGTGGTGGTATTCCTACCTGTATCTTTACTTTTCCTAAATATCATGCCCTACTGGATAGTAGTCAGTGTATTTTCCTCTCTTGTCATTTATCTATTCATACTTAAACTGATGAAAAAAGGTGAGCTTATGATGAATAGGGAACATACGGAACAGGAAATACAGATAGCTGGGAAAATTACTTTAGAAGAATCAAATAAAAAAGTAAAAAGGAGTACCATTATCTTTTGGTTAGTTGCAGCTATTAATATATTTATTTATATCCTACTTCCGATGGACGCTTGGGATGTTATACCAATAACAAAGAACATCTTACCAACCTATATGCCGCTATACCTTCACATGATGATGGATTGGGTACGAATGGGCGTTACTATTATAGGAAATATATTACTTCTAGTAGCAGCTAACAACAGATTTGTAAGTAACAACATTAAACAAATAAAGTTAAATCCAAAACAGTTTGAGGAAAAGGAAAAAGAAGCCTAGTCATTTGAACCTTCAAGAAATTACTTGAGGGTTTTTTGATAAGAAAAATAGGAAAACATAGGTTAGAATGGTTAATAATAGAGACAGATGATCTTTAATGAAGGGTGATAATGATTGGGTATAAGAAAAAGAGGTTATGAAGTTGTAAGAGAAGAATGTATTGAAGTCGTGTCAACAGAAATACAGAAAAGAATAGATAATGGAGAAAATGTTTCTAAAAGGAACGGAACACAATTACCTGTATGTAGCGATCTGAAATCCGCAGGAGATGACTTTTTTTCAAAGGAAACAGTTACGATACAACCAAAGGAGCAACATAAGTTTTGGACAGATGTAAAAGCGTATATGGGAGAAGATGAGGTATTAATTATAGATGTACGATCCTCTATTGGAGACAAAGAAAATATTATGCTTGCAAATACGATAGGAATTGTTGACAGCAGTTATTATGGTAACGAAAAGAATGATGGAAATATCGGAATATCCTTGTATAATTATGGGGAAACATCAGTAACTATTGAAGAAGGACAGCGTATAGCACAAGGCGTATTTCTTCCATTTTTAGCAGCAGACAATCGAATACCGCTTCAGCAAAAAAGAAAAGGCGGATATGGTCATACGGGAAAATAAATACTTCTGTTTAACTGAAAGGAAAATAGGTCAGATATAGTCAATTTCAGTTAAACAGGGGGATTGAAAATGATTAGAAAAGAGACAGAGAAAAGAATTAGACAATTAACAGCAGAAAACAACGAAGAATATCTTGAAAGATCTGAACGATTCAAAGAGATGATTTATGAAAAGGGATACGAACATGCGAAGGGTGTAAAGTTTCGTATATTGAAATCAAACGGAGAACCCTTTCTAATGGGTAAACATAAAAGTAGAATGATCGTTCTAACACCAACCTTTTGTATAGCAGAGGATCAGAATACAAAAGAGGTTATTGAGGTATTTGACCTTATTAAAAAAGATACATTGAAAAAAGTTAAAGAAGGTTTAGAGGAACTGCAGATAGGTAATTTCTATAATATTTATGACAGAAGAAAAACCGCTTAAAATAACGAATTAAACAAACCAGGAGGGGGCAAATGCCTCCTTTCTTCACGTCATAGGAAATGAATATACAATATATATAGTTAAGTATCGATCTTCATGTTATAATAGTGGTATTAAAGGGAGAGACTTGCACATATACATGGGAGTTATAAGGATGTGATGTGTATGTGTGAGGACTCCAACGGAAAGAAAAAAGAGGAGGAGAACGGTATGGCTACATTAGGAATAACAAATTGTTACACCATTAATAGGAGAGAGGCAGAACTTATTGCTAACACCCCCAAAACAACAGTCAAAAAACCTTCGTATGTAAACAAATTCCATCTATCCCCAGAAGAACGTCAGAAGAGAGCCTTAGACGTATTAAATAAATGGAAGTATCTTTAAATCCTATTCCATTAATCGATTTAATAAAACAGGGTGGAGATGAGTTAAATAACATGCTCCACTCTTTTTCATGTGAAATTAATGGAAGTATTGAAGACTTCTTGCATAATAAAGCAATTAAACAGGAAAAAGAAGACAATGCGAGAACAACTCTTATTATTGATGATGAAACAGGGGATATTGTAGGTTACTTTACTGTATTAATAGAAAATTTTTTATTTACAGATGCCAGTAGAAATAATAGAAAAAAATTAGCGGGAGATAAGGATGCTACAAGTTTTAATTGTATTCTGATTGCAAAGATAGGAAGAAGCGACAAATACAAAGGAATGGTGAGCGGATCAGAGATTTTAGATGCGGCCATTTATACTTGCTCTTTAATAAAAGGAATGACAGCTACAAAATTAGTCTGCGTTGAGTATGTCAATGAACCTAATCTCGTACAATTCTATGAAAATAACGATTTTAAGTACTTACAACAAAATGAAAATGGACTAAACATTAGCTTTTTAAAAATATAACTAGACATTTTGTATGAACCTCACATTGATATGTGGGGTTTTTTGTGCTCAATTTCATAAGTGAATGCAAGGAAATCACTTCGGATTATGATGATGCCTTTTATATTGGAATAAACATTCCCCTGGTGTACAACGGGAAAATTCCTTCGAAATGGAAAAATAGCTGATAGATCGGAACTATACACATCAAGGAAATATGGGATGTGTAAATATGTTTACGGTTATTTTATGGGCAGCGATTATTGGGGCTTTAATTATTGCATTTAAACGCATTGCAAGTGGAATCACAATGGTATTCATTTTCATTGCAATGGTATTCTTTGCAGTATTTATGTTAGATACCGTTACGACAGTTCCAATTAGAAGTTATATATCACTTGGTTGGTACGATGACACCATTGAAGATCCACAAGGAACGGTGGAAAATGTAACACAAAAAATAACTAAGGGAGGAAAGAAAGCAGTAGACGAGATAAATAAGGTAGGTAAGAAAGTAGATGTGAAATATGGTACAAAAGATAACAAGGAATGGACAAAAGAAGAATCTGAAGTTACCGAACAGGAAGAAGAAAGAAAGGAAACGGACAAGCAAGATAAGAAAAAAGAGCAGTCGAAAAAGAAAGATTCCGCTAAAAAAGGAAGTATTATCTATATAAAATATAATGATGTTAAACAAGAATTAAAGAGTAGTTTAAAAGATTTACCAAAAGAAGATAAACAAATAATCCAATCCATGACAAGTATATATAAAACAAAGATTGATGGGGAAAGCATAGCTGTTTGGAATAACAAGGATAAAAGCGAGGACGGCATATACGTTCAATTAAAATAAATAGTTAGGTCATAGGTAAGGCTACTTCGGTGGTCTTATCTATTTTAATTTTTAAGGGAAAGTAATTTGGGAGGGATCTAATTAAATTTTAATAAACAAATGCAATAACTAGAAAGAGGGAAAGAATGGACAATTTACAGGGATTAACCAGTACTGAGTATATCGTATTGGTTTTAGATGCAATCATATTACTTATCTTCTTCTATAAGGTTTTAAAGAACATACAGAGTATGAAGATGACAGGCATGTTTAAGGGAATGATTTGGGTTTTTGGAATTTGGTTTGTATCTAAATTGTTTGGGATGACCATGACAACCCAAGTATTTGGGACAATCATAAGCTACACATTTTTAGCAGTAATCATATTATTTCCAGATGAGTTTAAACGAATGCTGGATCATTACGGGAGAAGAAGAGTAATTAAATGGAATAAGGAAAAGTTACTCAATTTACAAGGAAGAAAGGCAGTTGCAGAAGCAGTAATACAACTTTCCAGACAAAGAGAAGGTGCTTTAATAGTTATTGCAAGAGAATCAAATTTACAGGAAGAAATAGATAGAGGGGAAACTTTAGGAGAAATTAAGGTTACTTCAGATATGATACAGACATTTTTCCAGGAAGGCGGCGCATACGCAAACGGGGCAATGATTATTAAGGATAATACGATTGTTGCTGCAAACAGTTTACTAGATATAGCAAAACGAGAAGATCTTATTAGGAGTGGAGCAGGGAATCGACATTTGGCCGCTTTGCAGGTTACATGGGCAAAGGATTGTGTAGCGGTTGTAGTAAGTGCCACTACAGGAAAAATAACAGTTGCGGGTAAAGCAGGCAAGAAATTGGAGTACATGTATGCCATGGATACAAAACAAATGGACATTCACAATGGAATAGATGAATTTGAACTAGAACATTTAATAGATGGGTTATTAAATAACAAACGGGCTACAGAGGAAGAAATAGAAGATAAGCGCAAACAACAAAACGATAACTATAAAGCATTAACAAAGGAAGAAAGAAAACAACAGATAGAGAGAAGAAAAGAGGAAAGAGAGAAAGAGAAGGCACAAAAGCGTAAAAAACATGCCGATAGAAGGAAGAATGGAGGAAAACGAAAGAAGAAACAAGATAAGACGGAGGAAACGAGGCCAACCTCAAGAGGGTTTGGTGGGTATGATACAGATTATTTTAAATAGGGGGAGGGAAAATGAGAAAAAAACCAAGTACATTCAAAGCAATAGTAGGGACTTTAATTTCAACGGTTCTAGGAGTGTATGCAATTTATGTAAATCCATTTGAACCTAAAGATACACTTCACACGAAGGAATTTGTTGACGTGCCTATACAAATGGAAGTACCAGACAGGTACGCAGGTACATTACAAGAACCAACTGTCAATTTAGAAGTACAAGGAACAAAGGAAATGATAAAAAAGATAAAAGAAAAGACCCCAAATATATCTGTCCAATTTAAAGGGGAAGAGAGCGAGCAGACAAAGGAACTTGAGGTACATGATTTAGATAACTATATCTATAGTTTAGGAAAAGAACGGGTGAAAGGAAATGTGGTGGAAATTGAGCCAGAAGAAGTGCAGCCAAAGGTTATTATAAAAGGGCAGCCAAAAGAAAAAGTTAAATCGGTTGAGGTACTTGATACAATCAATGGTTTCTTTAAAGACAGCGAGAAGGAAATATTAGGAGAGGTTAATGTAGTCATAAGTGGCGAGGATATAACAAAATCAAAGGAAATAGAAGGTATTGTTGAAGTAGAGGATACGGATGGAAATAAAATGAGTTCAAAACTTGTAGATAAAGAGAAAGTAAAAGTAGAAGTATTGACAGACTAGGGGGCAAGGCAGTGATTGAAGAAGATGTGCAAAATTTAGGGGAGCAGATTTCCGATATTATTGATCAAATGGAAATACGGGCATTAATAGAAAGAACAAATTCCTTAAGTATGGCAACGAATTGGAAGATTAAAAACGAAAAGAAAGTAAGAGATATATGGAATTTACTTGAGATTGTGGAGCTGACTTGTTTTATAGGGGATAAGTCAGTTAGAGATGTTTTACGTTTCTATGACGGTTATTTAATACCCCTTTCCAACCATCGGTGGGTTAAGATTTTACAAAATCAAAACAAGATTAATGGATGTGTATATTATGAGAATGGAAAAGCGTATCGGATATTGTCTGATGGAAAAGACAAGGAATTTAATTGTCAAAAATATGATGTTAAGAAAGTAAGGGGATCGGAGTATTTTTTAATTGTGTAAAGAAAGGGAGGACAAAGAATGATTAAAGAGGAAAAAATACCTTTATATATGTATGAAAAACATGCAGACGTTTTAGAAAGAGATTTATTTGAACAAGGAGCTTCCCAAGGGTGGTTAAAGATAAACAGGTCTTATAACAATGTATTTAATAGCGTACAGAGGTTATCAACTATGTTAAAAGTATTACGGGTTGAAATTGCATATGGGTATATGGAAATACAGCCCAACTTATATTTGAGACATTGCTTTTTAGTACAAGATGATAAGGTAATTGATACAAATATACATTTCTATTCCGAGCAACCCCCGTCAAAGTATTATGTATTTTGGAAGGCAGATGTACCAGATTATGTACAGACAATCCTGCACGGTAAAGATGAACATGATTTATTTATGGAAAAGACATTAGAGAAATATGAAAAGGAATGGTTAAATTATACAAAAAGGAATCATATTAAAAGTATTTATTAGGGGATGACATAATGAGTAATGATTACGAGGAAAGAATACATCGATTGCCAACCTCTTTAATGGATAAAGAGTCAGCAGCAAGAGCGCACATGACCGCTTCGGAGGATACGTATTATTCCTTACAGGAGTTACAGAAAATAAATAAGAATTTAGAAGAAATAAATCAAAATCAGAACAAGGAAAAAACAAACAGACAAGTTATTGATACTGCACAAATACCAGGTGTACGGTTCAATGTAGTGGAGTATGACAGTAGTTATGTAGGAGATTTATCACTTGCAACCGACATATATCACGCACAACAAATGGGAATGAAGTTAAGAAGTTTAGTAGTTGATTTGAACCAGGGGCAGGTCACTATGGAAAGTGGCATGTTTCAAAGTAGTGAAGGACACATTAAATTAAACCAAAGTTTTAGTGTGAAGCATATGGTTACAGGTATTATACGGAAAATGAACGAGGAAACATTCTTCCGACCTAAATTTGGAGGGACAGGAACAGTTAATTTAGAGAGTAACTTTAAGTTCATTCAGTTAATTACTGTACCAAGGGCTACGAGGTTGGTACTTGAAAAAGGAATATATTTAGCGAGTGCTGGGGATTGGAATTATAAGACAGCGAAGAACTTTAATCCAGGAATGGTTTTTTTCACAGAAAAGAGTGTTTTACAGACAGAGTTAGAAGGAGCAGGATTGGTCGCCTTGGAATTACCTGTACACCCAACAGAATTGACTAAGCACACCGTAACACCAGATAGGCCGTTTATTGTAAGTGGCGAATATGTTTTGTACTGGACAGGTAACTTAAGAAGAAAAGTAAACCCTGCTAAAAAGTTATTAGGTAACATGGCAAGTGGAAGAGGTATTGTCGAGGAATATACAGGAGAAGGGTATGTATACACCGCACCTACACTTGGTTATTATAATCAAATCGCATCAGATATGAGAGGAGATAATACAGGAAATACAGATACCATAGGAGACGGGGCAGACATGGGCAAACGGTCAACTTCATTTTGGGAGAAAATTGGACTTCGTTGGGGCGGAGGAAGATATAATGATAATGACTAATAACACCTAAAAGCAGATTCAACCTAAAGAATTCTTAATCAACATTCTACAGTAAAACCATTTTAGGTTGATTATTGTTCTACATTTGCATATAATATGGGTATAAAGTAAATACTAAAAAAGGAGTACCGATGTAATAGCGTCAGTACTCCGATAATGTAGCTATACCGCAAGAATAGCGGTGGCCATGATTAAAAAGAAAAAGTAATCTACTTCCTACATGGTGGTGCAGGGTGGATTACTTTTTTTCGTTCATTGCATTAACTATTGCTACGATTAATGTTCCTAAAGCACAAAGTGCAATAACATGGTCAGTAGTAATAATCATGCCGACACCCCCTTTCTCTCTGGGAGTGCCACACGCCACCCTGCATATAGCTAAGGAATATAGTATAACACACGCAACAATATTGAAAAATCTTAAACTATTTAAAATGGATCTTCCTATTACAGTTAAAAACACATTAAAAATTAATTTAATACAAAAAGAAAAGAGGAGATAAGAAATCTTCTCTTTTTTGTTTTAAAATCATTTAAGATATAACCCATAGATATAGATAATTAATGGGGGAATGGAGAAATGAAACTTAGGAGTGAAGTGTTAAATATCCTAAATGATATACACAAGGAAATACATAAAATCAGAGGAAATACGATAGCTTTAGTGTATGGTATACGAGTTTTAGAAACAGAGGTTATTCAAACACATGAAAATGGAGATAGAGAAGAAAATACATTATTAGAGGTAAGGGCAGTCACCAGTAGTTACCATACAGGGAGTTACTTAGTCAGAACACGGAATAAATTCAGTTCAAGGGTCACAACGGAGGATGTATTTAAAAGGTATCAGGAAAGTTTGGCTACCGTTACGAATCGCCGGGATGCCTTGTTTTTATATAGTGGGGATGAATATTTAGGAGTAACGGGAACAGATTTAGAAGGAAAAGAAGTAACCTTTTCGTTGGCATTCTCTGCAAAAGCATTTTACACACATTTATACTTATCAGCAAGATCATTTTCAAATAAAGACGAAGAGAATCTTCCTATATTGAATGATAAGTTTTTACCAAATAAGATGTATTATTATAAAGATCGTCTGTGCTTAAAAAAGGGAGATGCGGTACAGAGCGTAAAAATAGGAGAAGCAACATATTCTCTTCTGAATATTGAGGAGTCAGGTGTCTATTATAAGATGGGAATTACATATGTAACTTTCAGATACCAAAGAAAAGACAGCTTAGAAGAGGAAACTAAGAAAATAGTTGTACCTTATATCGTCACGGACACTTTAGAAGAATTTTTTTATAAGAAATATCGGTGGGAGAACACAATTTGGAACTATATAAATGCAGTATGAGCCTTGTTATATCAAGGCTTTTTAATTTGTAAAAATAAGTAGTAATTATTTAAAAATAAGTATTGACATTTAATGAAATGTAATGTATTCTATATATAATGAAAGAATAAAAATAAAACTAAAATGAATTCACACAACTAAAGGTTTATATACAGGATAGAATAGATTAGACTAATGTTAGGAAGGGAGGGAAAGAAATGGAAAACACAATTATGATTGTAACATTACTATGTACGATTGCGCTTATAGCAATGATTGTTAAAGCATTGAAATTTTTATTTAATATAAGACCCATAACAGCGAGAAGGCTATACATTATCGGAGGAACAATTGCAGCTATTAACGTATTCGGAGATGCAGGCAGCTTCCAGGTATTACTATGGTGTTTCCTCGTCTTTTATGTAATCTACACATTCTTCGCCACGGTAGTTGGAGGTTTCATACGGGCAATTGGTGGAGCGCTTGGAGGAGGAGGCGGCCAACGAAGTGGATTTTCAAGACTTATCAATATTGCCATGGGGTTCTTTGCAATGGATACGGTACTTAAACAATTTAAAAAGTAGATAAGTCACAACAATTATATACAAACATGAGAGAGCTTAGATCATTTAAATGGTCTGGGCTCTTTTTTAATGGAAAGACATTTTAGAGGATAAGAAAACGAACTGAAAGTAAAAAAATGCGTGTTATATTTATAAAAACAGTAAGGGAATTAGTTTAAAGGAGGAAAATTTATTTGGGAAGATTTATTAATAAGAATCAATTGAAGGGTAAAAGTCCCATTGCAATCTTTGTAGAGAATAATGGTGGAAAAAAAGAAGTCGTTTATAAGGTACTTCCAGAACGAGATTTCTACAAGATTGTAGATGTGGAGTATATGCCGGGAGAAAACACACAACATGTCTTAGTTGGTATAAAAGAAATGAAAGGGTCATTAACAGAAAAAGAAGAGGATGCCCTTATCCGAGCAGTAAGTACAGAAAGAGACGAGGAAGATATTTGTGTAGTTGGTAATGCAGGCAATACATTTATTCTTTACTTAAATCAGGATGGAATGGCTATTTACAGAACAGAGGAAGATCCGATGAAGGTTAAAGTATTTGATGACAAACGACCAAAGGCATGTGAGTATTTTGGATTGTTAATGGAGGGTAGTCTTGAACAGGCAAAAGAAATGGCAAGGGAATCAATATCTTATTGGAAAGAAAATACCACTGAAAGAGTCTAAGAATAGATAGTAATTAGTGTAGGATAGTCAAAAAAAGTATTGATAAGGAAAACATTAAGAAACAGTAAATCTCCAATAACTTTCAATAGAGGGGAGACGGGGAGTTTGAACGTAAATGCTATATATAACAATTTTTCAGTAAATAACTATACAGGAGCGGACCTGGAGAAATTAGGAGTTAAATTAGTTCAACAAGTACTTAACCATATTGGAATGATTCGGTATAACAAAACAAAGATTAAGGAATTTGATTTCAATCCAAAGGAGATCGGACAAATAACAGATATATCTTACAGGGTACTTAGTGGGGTAAACATATATAAAGGACTAGCAGACTATCGACTAACGATGCAAGACCTTGTAGAGACGATTCGAGATATGAAAAGTAGCGGACAGGTTAAGGATTCTGTAAAAGTGTCTATGAGAAATTCGGTAGCAACAGAATTACGAAGATTCATGTCCGAGAATTTAAACTTTGAGGAGATATGGGATATATGAAAAAGAAAGTATATTTAGCGGTGGCATTAGGAACAGCTTTACTCGTTACCGGGTGTGGAAAAGCAGATTCAAGTGAATTAGCCACTATTAATGGAAAAGAATTCACGAACACAGATTATATTGAAATGATGAACAGTACTTTGGATGCTGAAACAAAGCAAAGTGCTTTTATAGACAAGGTAATTGGTGAACTAGCGAATGAGGAAAAAACAGATAAAGTATATAACGATTACTTAGACCAGTTAGAGTCCTCGGACAAGGAAATGTATGACAGTTTAAGTGAAGATGAAAAGGATGCCTTAAAAGAAGCGTCCAAGCAACAAGCGGGAATGGTTGAAGCATTAAAAAAGTCAGAATTAGTTACAGGAAAACAGATAGATAAGGAATACAAGGAACGAAATAAGAAAGCAGTAGTTGATGCAGTAATTATTCCACAAGATTCCGATGTAAAAGCATCTGATGTAGAGGACATTCTAAAAGAAAAAGATACAGAAGGTGCAGGTAAGGCTCTTGAAAAATTAGATGATACTTTAAATTACGAAAAAGGAACAGAGTACACAGAATATACAGCACCTCGAGAAGTTATGTCTACCTTTGATAAAGAAGAAGGAGATGTATTTACAGAAGAACTGGATGGAATTTCAATGGTACTCAAAGTAAACAGTATTGAAAAGCTCGCTAAGGAAGAATTAGAGAATGAAATTGTATTAACGCTGGGTGGAGAATCCGTACAGGATAACATCACTTTTATTGAAGCAATGGAAGATAAAAACATTATTAAAATAAAGAAAGATTTAAGAGAATACCTACAGTTGGATGAAGAGAAAGCAACAGCAGGAGAAGAAAAAGAAACTAAATAAGCATAGAAATAGAGAAAAACAGAGAAGTAAGATAGATAAATAAAATACTAGGGAACGCAGGAGGAAAACATGGCTACAAAAGCAAAAGCAGGGGACAAAGTTAATTTAAAGGAATGGGTTGATACAGATTCCTTAATGATTGTAGATGTTAGCGCACATATGCGAACGAATGATGCAGGGGATTTAGAAGAGAAGACAGCAGCGGAGGATTTATTCTTTAACAAAAAGCAACCGAAATTTAAGCGTAAGGTACTTTCCACAGAAATAAACGGGGAGGAAATGGTTGTTACATCCTTATATAAATTGATGGAAATGTTCAAGGTTTATGGGACGCATCATACATGGGTATTTTGTTTTGACTTACCCGGTAAAAACCTGCTCAAATCAATAGATAAAAACTATAAAGCAAACAGAGTAAAAATGGGTAATTACTATTTTGATCAAGTAAATACAGCTAAAAAATTACTTGAAGAGGCAGGGTTTACTGTCCTTTCCAAACAGGGGTATGAAGCGGATCATTGCATTGCCGAGGCAGTAAAACAGAACTATGACTACTACGATAAGATAGGTGTTTTTACAAATGATCACGACTTAACCTTTTTAGTAGATGACAAGGTAAGTTGGTTAAATGTTAAAAAGACGTATGCAGATATTCATATGGATAATTACTTTGTACAAAATAAATGCCCATATAACAGCATACTTCTTAAAAAGGCAACTGTTGGAGACCGAAGCGATGGCATTGCGGGTATTAAAGGATTTGGAGAAAAGACATATCTAAAATTCATGGATTTCGAAGGGTTGCACGGAACGAATGTAAGAGGGCAAGAGGAAAACATTATTAGAAACAGTACCTTCTTAAAAGATGTACAAAAGGAACAAGCATTACATGCATGGAGTTTAGTAAAACCATATGATTTAGATATAGATGCAACAGCAAATGATGTAATCAATGAAGATATATTAAAAGCATTCTTCAATAAGTATAAATTCAAGAGTTTAATCAATATTTTTGAATAAAGGGGAATTGACATGCTAGGGGATACAGATAACACAAACAGACAAGAAACAGAAGATGAAACAGAGAAGAAAGAAAGCATTAAAGAGAAACGGGCAAGAGAACATGCACAAAGATTAAAAGGACTACAAAGTACGCTTAACAAGGATGCGGAAGACGAATTTTCGATAGTAAATAAATATCCTGGAAAACCCGGAATGGATATTGAAAATGGACGATATCGAGTTGCAGGAACAGTTTCGGCAAGTTCTATTTTCACAAGAAAAGGCCCTAAAACAAATATTGCATTAAGTACAGGATATTGCATTGAGGAAATCGATACGGGTAAGAAATTACTTGTTACGAAGGAAGAAGGTGTCCAAATCGCATCACAGTATGGGTTGCGAAACGGATACATCGTATACAGACGAAGAGAGATGAAAGATAAACAGGGAAATGCGATTAAAGAAGATAAAAGTATCTATTTACAGCCTTTCCCGGCAAAGAAAGAAAGTTTTACGCAGGACGATCGGTTAATTAATGTGTTTCATATGGATGGGGATGGAAGAATCAAACATCCTGTAGAGTTGGCAATTAAAAAGGAAGATTGTACACCGTCCTTTTGGATACATGTCACACAGTTATATGAGAAAAAACAGAGAAGTAATTTAAACAAGAAACGAGAGCGTGGGGTAGAAGAAAAGCAAAGGCAACGAATGATTGAACTGGAAGCAGAGATAGGAAGAAAAGTTATTAAGAATCCGTTTGATGATGAAAACTAGGGGAGGAAGTTATCAATATGGCTGCGGCAATGAATTATGAAGATTTAAAAAAGACACTAGACAAGTTGGAAAAAAGAGGGAAATTAGGTACGAGTGATTCTATGATGTATTTTGTTTCACCGTTTTTACAGGGGTTAGGTTATAACACATTTGATGTAGATGCTGTTGATGTAAGAAATGCTGATGGAGAGGTATATGCGAAGATCACAGATGACTTAAATCTAGTTGTTTCCCTATATGGACATTTTCCTTTGAATAATGAAAAAGATCGTATTTTCCTTTCCCTTCGATTAGAAGAAAGAAAAATAAAGCTATATTTCAAAGTACTGGGAGAATGGGAAGAAATCGTTTCTTTGGATATTAAAAAGGATGATGCAGAGAAATATACGCACAAATTGGTAAGAAGAATCATGCGGGATCAGGTATTACAGTCCTATAAAAGTAAGGGAGAGAAGTTTTTAACAGAAAACGTATTTGACAGTATGATTGAAAAAGGGCAGTGGGATAATGATTTCATGTTACTTGGATTACTTGAAGAACTTAAAAATCCAACGAAGGAATTCACCAATTTAATGGCAAATCGAATGTATAAGGATTATACAACAAGAGATAGAGAATGGATTGTCAAACACATTAAACCAATGGAGAACAAGGGCCTAGTTTCCGTTGTAGAAAAGATGATTAAACAAGGATATATTGCAAAAGATTCAGAGGATACGGTAGAGGATGATCAAGGTGGTTCACAGGAATACTCTTATAACGATCACCAAGAAAACAACAAATTCACAGGCCCAAAATTTAAACCGTATAGTGAGCCAGTAGAGGAAAAGCAAGTATTTGAAAAACCAGTAGAAAAAACACCCGTAGAACCGCCTAAACCAAAAGTAAAAGAAGAGTCTAAACCAGAAGAAGATATAGATAACCTAACATTTGGAGAATCTGGGGATGATTTAGATTTCGGAGAAAAATTAACCTTTGGTGAAGGTGAAGGCGATGAGTTCTTAGATTTCAAAGAAGATGATGATATAGATAGTAAGTACGGGAAGGAAACAATTGTGGAAGATGATCGTACAGAAGATAGTGGAGATAGCGTTGATTTAACCAATCTTTTAAATACGGATTAATGGGAGGAACGTATGACGAGTCAAGAATTGCAATGGACACAAAAATATAGACCTAAAAATTTAGGTGAATATATCGGAAATAAATTTATGAAAATGCAATTAAGTACACTCATTGAACGAAACAGAGTTCCACAGACGATCATGTTTTTTGGAGAAAAGGGGACGGGCAAAACGACAATTGCCCGTCTCCTTGTTAAAAATTTAATGTGCGAAAATCCAAAAGATGGAGAGGCGTGTGGGCAGTGTACAAGTTGTTCTAGGTTAGATGATCAATATATTACATCAGGAAAAGCACCACAAAGTATGTTAATTAAGGAATTGAACATAGCCGACCTGCGGGGAGTAGATCATGCAGATGACATTGTAGCGGATATGAAGAAGAAAGTGGCATTTAACAGGAAACGAATTTTTATATTAGATGAAATGCAACAGGCCAGTAAAGAAGCACAAAGTGCTTTCCTAAAAATTATGGAAGAACCCGTACCTAATCTATATGTAATTATGTGTACTACACACCCCGATAAAATTACAGAAGCCTTGGCTTCTCGATTTAAAAGATTTCAAATTAAGAGACCAGATGTTAAAGAGATTGCACAAAGGTTGGAGAGAATTTCCCATATAGAGGGAGTTAATTATGATAAGGGAGCACTTAGGATTATTGCAGGGTTTCACAAAAACAACCCAAGAGAAAGTATCAATCAATTAGAGATACTTGCCCACACAACAGACTTCTCTTTAACAGTAACCCAAGTAGAGCAACAGCTTGAAATTGTATCAAAAGATGTTTTTAGGAAGTTTTTAACTACATGTGCTACGGGGAACTTAAATAATGTAGTAGGTATAGTGGATAATTTAGAGCAAGAAGGAATAGATACCATATCTTTTATTGAAGGTTTAGGGGACTTTATAGTAGACCTTTTGAAAATAAGATCTGGGATCAATTTGGATATGTATACATTAGAAAAGGTACGAACTTTACGGAAATATGTAAAGGAATTTACGGAGTCGGATATGGTTTCCATGCTGAAAGTGCTAAAAGATTATAGTAGTGTTTCACGAAGTATGGATTTTCAATTATATGCTTTAGCTGCTGAAATAATGAGTTGTTTGAAGGTGGAGGAAACGGTAAATGAAATAGACAAAAGTAAGGCGGGAACAATCTACCGAAATCAAACGAAAAAGATAAATAAGCAGAATGAAGTACAAAAGGAAATAAAAGTAGCTGATAAAGCGTATATAGAAAAACAAATACCTTCCGCTACAAAAGTGGTTGGAATACCTGATATTGAGTAACGGTAGGAAAGGGGAATGAGATGGCTAAGGAAGGATACCCGGAATTAATTGATTATGTAGCTACAAGAACAGGGATAAGTAAACACAGAACATGGAGAGTATTGAAGGAATACAGTAAGGTTTTAAAGGAATCTGTTAAAAAGGGGAACTCTATTGAAATAGATAAGTTAATTACCATCACATTTACTACCAAAGAAGGATATATATTTGAAAATAAAGTGATCGATTTAGAAGATCAGGTGGAAATAGTTAGCGATAACTTAGAAATGTCGGAAATAGATGTACGAAACCTTATTTTAACGTATATACGGAGAATACATGACCGGGTGCAGGAAGGGTATCAGGTCAACATTAAAGGGGTTAGTTATGTAATTCCTTCGAAGGATAGAGATGGAGAAATCATATGTACCCCAAGAGTTTCCCCCGTAATGGAAAAGCCCGATGTAGCAGACTTTGTTCTTTCTACAAATCAAGGAAACATCATTTTAAAAGAATTACTTGGAGAAGAATTAAGATTTAAAATTGAGGTGTCAGAAGATCTTGAAATTCCCTACAAGATAGCAACAAAGGATCAGAAAAGGAAATTTGAATTAAAGGAAATAAACATTTAAGGGAGATGTAGTTCATGGGAAAGATAGGCGGAGCGGCAAAATGGGTTGTAGCAGGGGTCATGGGTCTTATGCTAGTATTAGTTCTTGTAGAATACTTTATGGGGTAAGCCCAGGAAGAGAGGGAACTAATGAATAAAAAGCAATGGATTATTCTTTTAAGTGGGTTGGTGGTACTTGCTTTAGCTGTCTGGGGAATTACTCATTTCACAAAAACCAAGGATACAGCCAACGAAGCACAAAACGAAGCAGAAAAAGAAGTAAGCAAGACAAGAGATGAAAAAGCGGAAGAAATCTCTGAAAAAGTAGGAATAAAAGAGAAGTTAGTTAGTATGGAAGAAATCGAAAAAGCAATTAAAGGTTGGGAAGTCAATGAAGGGACAATGACACCTACTAAGGAGTACGAATATATAAAAGAAGAATTCGGAAAAGAAAATGCGGAAGCCTTCAAGCATAATCAATTATACAAAGAAGATGATTCTGAATTTGTAAAAGATCAAATTGTTCTTATGTATCAAAATAGATCAGAAGATACTAAAACAGTACCCCTACTACCTTTGTTAGAGATAGAAAGATCAATAGCAGGAGAATACGGGGGAGACTCCAATAAGGTAGACTCATATACGATAGTAGATGAAGTAGGGGAAGAAAATGAAGTTTATGAGGATAACTATTATTTAGATACATTAGGGTTTGAAAAAGCGGGAAATTATTTAATTGGATATCCTAAAATTGATACTACGTACAAACATGACAACTACTATTGGGATGAATTGTTTGATACAGATAAGGATGAATACACCAGTAAAAGTACTTTGACATTTTATGTGTTATTGGAAGAAGACATGAAATTAGAGGATGCAATTGAGGAATTATCTAATTTAGATGTACAGGTTCAAGGTAACAAAGCCGATTATTTTGGAAAAGTCTTAGAAAAGGACTTCCCGGAATTAAAATATAATCATCTAAAGTCTTTAATAGATTTAAATGTTGAAGATGGAATGGAATACCTACCAAAAAATGGTGTAGTTACCGTTATGTATGAATACGATGGGGAAAACATATTTCCAAAAGGAACTGAAAATGAAATAGAGTCTTATGAAGATATTGAGTCTATTCTTAATAATCCTGAATTTCAACCAAGAATAACTATAAACGGTAAGGAATTTCAGTTGCAAAGAGGATCAGAAGTAGGAATAATTCAATTTCAAAAGTAGAAAATAAAAATAGAGAAGAAATAAAACAGAGAATATAAACAGAGAGATTTATAAAAACAAAATAAAACAGAGAATAGGGGAACGACATGTTATACCCAACGCATAAACGATTTGGAATCCTATGGGGTTTGTTAGCCTTCCCCATAGGTATTTTTATTGGTACAGTTCCTGTTATGTCATTAGACATGACAGCAAATGACATATTTATGATTATAATATGTTGTTACATCGGAATGAGGGGAGCATTATTTGGCGCAGAATTTCCTGACATAGATTCCCACACATCTATACCAAGGAAAAAGCACCCTATTTTAGGTAAGGTATTCGATGCAGCAGGAGTAAAGCATAGGGGAAAATATAGCCATGATTTTTTCTCCATAGGGGCAACGTTCGTTATTATTTATTTTTTAGCTGCAGTTATAGGAGATCAATTCATACAGTCAGTTGCAACGGGAAATAGTTTGGCAGGCTACCTTGCATATATGGGGTTACTTGTATTTGTATGGATAACCGCCATAAGTATGGTTGATTTTATATTATGGATAGCCAACATGATTAAAAATAAGAAAATGTGGGCAATTGTAAATGCCAATAGGATCAAAATAGGTGGAGTTATTGGAGTATTCCTTATGATGATACTATTCGTAAGTGGTGTACTAAGTTTAAAAGCAATGTTAGGTGGGGTTGAGTTAAGACAGTCTTTACCTGCTTCAATTATGCTTGTTGCATCCTTAAAAATATATATTGGATTTAGTTTAGCAGGAGCTTATAGTCACCTATTTGCTGACATGATCACAAAACAGGGAGTAAGTATATTTTTTATTCGCATTTCTCCGATGGGAGTAGTTTCAAAAGTTAGGAAGATACCAATCGTTGGTAAATTCCTAGTACCATTAGATCCAAAAACAGGAGGGAAATTTGAAGATTTAGTAAGATTTATTGTAACGATTGCTTGTGTACCCGCGACATTTATTGCTGTTATGGCAATTAGTGGCGTTTAGATAGGAGAGATAACATGGCAATTATGGAAAACATCAAAAAAATAGGGGAATATTGGAATAAGAAAAACTTTGAAAATAAGATGTCCAGGCAAGTTGTTAAGCAAACAATTGTAGAAACTAACTTTTATGAGAAATACAGTAGCTTTGTTTCAGGATTAAAAACAAAGTTAGATGCCTTTTTAGTTGTTGAAGGAAATTCAGAAGTTGTTTTTAGACCGATCACACCAGAGCATTCTAAATACTTTGAAAGGGTTATGCAAGATACACAATTTACTGCTTTATACAATATAAAGCGAACATTAGGAGGGGAGTATTCTTTTAAACAAAAAACATTTACCGATAAGGCAAGAGAAATGGGTTTCGATGATTTCACTTAATCGGTAAGAAAGTAATATAAACCAAGAAACGAGAGAGGGATAAAAATCCTTCTCTTTTTTATTTATATAAAGACTCCATGGGATAGTAAGATTCCTTCGATAGAAAAGAATGAGTAGATAGAGAGGGTTCAAACTTAAATAAATAGAGGGATGAATATGAATAAGGTTATCTGGTGGTCTATTGGACTGTTTATAGGAATTATAGTGGCTTTCATAATTGTTTTCCCCCTTTTAACAGGAAAGGGAGGGGGAATAAATCAAAGTAACAATGCTGGAACAGAAGAAGAAATGACATATGAGGAAGAGTGGGATGATTACTTTGATGATCAGATATTAACAGAAAAGGAAAAGAAAACATTTTTAAGAGAATACACCGAGGAATTTGTTGATCCGATTGAACAGGACAAAATGTTGTATGTATTTTACGACCGTACTGTACACAAATCGGAAGAGTTAATTCAGATAGTATCTGATTATTTAACAGAAAATAACTATCCATATACGATCTATTTTATGAATAACGAGTCTAGTTCTGCAGCGGCAATTAATGTGATAAATGAATTAGAATTACCAACAACAATTAATAACAAGAATCCAATCAGTATAGTACAACTAAACAACGGATATATGGTACGAACAATGACAGTTAAAGATCTTAACGATGATTTAGTGGAGGGAGAATAGTATGAAACAGAACAAATTACTGTATTTACTTTCTACCTTTTTAATCTTAGTGTCTACCTATTTTATAAATCCTATAACAGTATTTGCAGATAAAGATCCTGCTGTGGGAACGGCCGCCCCATATATAGAGGACGCTATTAAAAAAGGAAAAACCTTAATAGGAAATAGCACCTATGTACTTGGTGCTGGAAGAAACGATAGTGAATACAATGCGAGCAAACCTATCTTAGATTGTTCTTCCTTTATGCACTGGATGTGGAATAAGGGAGCAAACATTAACATTGTGGATGACAAAACAGAACATGCGGGACGGACAGCAACGTCATCCATGTACACAGATTTGGATGTGAAAGAAGGACAAAAGATTTCAGATTTAAAAAGAGGAGATATGATGTTTTTCGATACCTCTTCATCGTCAAGACATGTTGGCGTTTACCTGGGAGACAATATGTTTCTTCATAACGGAGCAAGTACTGCTGTAACGATTGCAGATATAACAAGTAGCTACTGGAAACCAAAGTTTAACGGCAAGGTAGTTACTGTAAAAGAGGGTGGAAAAGGTATTTTCCCACATGACGGAGCAGATCTATCCGGGGAAGGATCTGATAAGAAAGAAATAAAGGAAGAAGGAAGAGGAACATATGTAAGTCCTTTTATCCAAAGAGATACGGTAATTAATAACACGGGAGTAAATATTGGGGAGGCACCTCTTGGCGGAGATGTAGGTAATATGTTTACAAAACAGGGAGAAAATTTCTACTCTGTATTTATTAAAATAGCGACCTGGTTAAGTGCAGTTTTCTTTGTTTACACATCTATAGGGGTTATATGGTATTTCACCATGCTGACTAGAGGAGAGCCGGGAACGTCCTCGGAAACATTTGAAAAGGTAACAGGTCTATCTAGCGATACACAATTAAAAACAAAATTGAATGTCTTGGGTAGATGGGTAGTTAGTACAAGTATCGTAATTATATTTTTAACGGGATTATACGTACCAATGATGAGTTTTATCTATAAGTCTATTCATAATATTGGTCTAGTGTGAACTACTTACCTCTAAGACGGAAATTTAATAGGCTATAAATCGTGAAAAGTTAGAGGGGAAACAAGGAAGAAGAGAAGGTTAAAGAAAATCAAGGATAATTGTATTTTTGGAAATATAACATCTTTCCTTCCTTCTATCCTTGTATGGACAATCTATAAATCTTTAAAAGAGAGGAAAGAGGGTTGAATACTAGGGAGGAAGAACAGTGAGGAACAAAATAAAGAAATTAATTTTATATAGTAGTATTTTAATAGCAGTAAGTTTTTTAGTTTTTCCAACAGCGGTATTTGGAGCGTTAAAAAACAACCAAGTACCGAGTGAGTACATTCCTCTTTATCAGGCAGTAGCGGATGAATATGATTTGGAATGGGAACTTATAGCTGCAGTTCATAATGAGGAAACTACATTCAGTCAAGGACTGGCTACATCATCAGCAGGTGCAATCGGTCACACGCAGTTTATGAAGTGTACATGGATTGGGTGGAGTTATCCAGGGTGTTCTTATGCGTCAGAAGATGAGTTTACCGATTTGAAACTAATTAAAAAGCATGGAGGGTATGGTTTAGATGCTAACGGAGATGGTAAGGCAGATCCATGGGATATAGAAGACTCCATGTATACAGCAGGTAATTATCTTTCCACATCTATGGGGGATAAAAGAGGGGAAAGTGCAATGAGAAAGGCCCTGAAAATCTATAACCATTCCGATAAATATGTAAATGATGTAATGGCACATTACGATAGGTACAAAAAAGGTTACGAAGCAGTAGATGGGCTTGGAGGAGTTGAATACAACGGTAATGGAGGAAGTGGTGTTAGTAGCAGTAGTGGGGATAACTCTAGTGAGTCAACAGGATCTTCCAATAATAGAGCGAAAGGACTTGGGTTATTCAGTAATCCTAATATTTCAGATAAACCAAATACAGGAGTAGGTATAGGAGAAGCCTCAATCGGATGGGAAGTTGGAAATTGGATTACCAAAATTACGGAGGGAACTTACAAGTGGTTGCTAGTTATAGGATGGATAGTAGGAGCATTGTTTATCCTATATATGGCAGTGTGTATTCTTTTATACGTCCTTACATTGCGAGGGAATTCGGATGGTGATATCTTCCGAAAAATAACAAGAATCGATAATCCATACGGAAAAGAAACGCTTTGGGTTTTAGTAAAACGAATAACAATTGGAGTACTGATTTTTTCCTTCTTTGCTTCAGGGGCATTCATTCCTACAATGTCATTCCTATTTACTTTCTTAGCAAGACTACCTCTTTTTAGTTAGGAATAATTAAATATTAAGGGAAAGGAAATCTTAATAGATAGTAATCAATAGGTATGAAACCTCTATGAAACTGATAGATGTTTTATAACGACGGGAGAGGAGGAACACAATATGTATGGAGGAGACGGTCAACAAGGTCTATCAATTGTAACAGAATTTTTTAATACGCAATCTGCAACAGGAGATGTTGGAAGTGCTTTAGCAGGTGCTGCCGTATGGTTTAAGATAGCTATGTGGCTGATTATGACTATTGGAGCAATTGCAATGGCGGTATGGATTGCACGTATAGCAGTTGATATTGTTTTAATTGTTACAAAAGGTATGGGTAAAGGTGATGGAGCGATTCAAGGATTATCTAAATTCGGAACAGGTAAGGATGAAAACTATACCAGCGTTATGAAATATATAAGCGGTAACTTACTTGAAATTATCCTTGTTATAATTCTCATCACATTACTAATTACTGGATGGCTATTCCGACTGATTGCACTAGCAATTTCAGGAGTCGGTACACTTGGAAACAAGTTACTTGGTCTTGATATTGGAGGTAAGTTCTCAGCTATGGATGCAGAAGCATTTATAGAACAGACTGGCGCACAAAGATCTTCTAGTCTACGAAATCAATACGATGAGAACCTTGCATCAGCTAAACAATATAGTGCAAACCTATACGAGCAAGCTAAAAACGGTGCAATAAGTGATGACCCACAATTCCAGCAAGTGAAATCTTTCTATACGCAAAGTATGGTTAAGGCAGACATTTTAGCAGATGAGTTGGAGTCAAGAGATGCAAAAGCAGAGTTTAAGCTTGGAGATGGGTATTTCCAACAGCATTTAAGGCAGAGTGGAGAAGGTACTTGTAACACAAGTTTCTTAACCCAAGATGTCATGAGTGTTTATAATAAAAATATTTCTTGTCAATAAGTTTACAATGACTTCTTTTCTTTAAAAGAAAGATTAATAAGAGCCTTCCCTCTCCGGGAGGGCTTTTATTTTATAAAAATTGAGGGTGAAAGAGAATTGATGCAGTTAGGAAATAGTCAAGGTAACGACTATTATATGGACGGATGTGAGTAAAATGAAGAAAGACTCCTTATTTAAAAAAATAGTATTAATATTAATGATTATTGCCATTGTAGTTCCTAATTTATTAAGTACAGGGTCTAACTATGTATATGCGAATGAAGAAGACGAAGACGAGGAAGAAGTAGAAGCATCCGATTCGTCTTCTGTAAGCGGAAATATATATAATGCTGGATATACAAATCATGGGAAAGAAGCTACGGGGGCAATCAAGAAGGCTACGGAGTATGATATACGGTTGCAATATCTAGTTACGTATGCTTTTTTAAGTCAGAAATACGGTCAAGTAGGATCAAATAGTCAATACAACCAGTTATATACAGGTGGAAATGTAAATGGCGCAGATGATATGAATAACTACTTGAATACAAGCGCACAAATGGTAATAGATTCTGTAGCTGAGGCTAATGATGACGAACAAGGCAATGGTAGTGCCCACGATCAAAGTACTTCAACAGAAAACAAGGGAGATATAGATGAAATAAGTGAAGAATTAGCAGATAAACTAGCGGATAAGATTTCAGATCTCCTAATAAGCCACATCGGAACAGACGAAAAAGCATACAAAGACATTACTAAACAAGCAGTAATGGTTAAAGGTTGGTTAGGGTATGAATCTCAAAAAGGTACAAAATATAATTTACCTAAAATAAAAAACGGGAAGAGGAAAGCAGGATTAGGTGGAAAAAATCCTAAAAAGTTTCTAAAAAAGAAGTTGAAAAATCATTATGCAAATGAATTAAAAAAATCAATCCCCGTGGAAGCTAAGGATGATCCAAACGAAGTAATTAAAGAAGTAACAAGAGGACGATTTCTTTTAGATTATAGCGGAGGGTCCAAGAAGATAACAGTAAGTTCGTTAGCAGATAAATTTAGAAAAGATGAACTTGGACTTAAGGATTTAGAAAAACTTAAAGCAAACGTAAAACATGAAAAAAAGGATGGGAGAATTACCCTTGAAATAGATTTAGCAGCTAAGATAAAGGAAGAAGATCTCAAGAAATATTTATCTTTATACCCAAAGTATACAGGAGACGGAATACGAGACCATATACAAAAAACAGTAGATGATTATCTAGATACAAAGGAAGGTAATAAACTTTATAAAAAGTATCAAAAGGCAATAAAAATAGCAACGGAGCAAGAGTCTGATGCATACAATAAAGTTGCGGGAGATAGTAGAATATTATCTTACATCATTCTACGACCTTCTCTTGATATAGATAAATTTAAAGAAGATAATACTTTTGGAGATTTCGGAGTACATGAATTTCAACTTTTAATTGAGAAGGTTGAAAAGGCAAAATTAGATGGGAATAAAATAATAACTGATAGCGGAAAAGATAGGTCTGTGCAGTTAAATGATTTATTTTATTCAAAAGATAAAGCAACACCCTTATTTGTAATGAGTACTGAAGAAACACAAAACAATTATATGTCTTACTTTTACGGGAATACAGATAAGGAAAATGATGGAATTAGTTTAGGTAAATATGCAGGAATACAGGTAAAGGGTAAGGGTTTTTGGGGGAATATAGGAGCAGGGCTTAAAAACATGACCAGCCCACTTCAATATAAATATTCGTTTAAGGACATCAAAAAGTATGGAACAGGTACAGATAACGATGATTTCCACGAACTAATAACCCGAGCAATTGCTGCATCGTCAAGTACCGCGGGGTCTAAGATGAACGCGGGAGAACGAAATACCGTCAGTATTGATAACTACGGTAATATCATCAACAGTACTGAAGGGACTATTTTAATTCCCTATTGGCAGAACGCAACAACAAAAACCCTAATTAATAAACAAGAGGGAAGGGCTTGGATATCACATCCCGTATTTCTCGAAGATGGAGCAACTAAGATAATAGATGATTCTGGGGCCTTTTCAAAACTCACAAAAGTCAGAGAGTCTGATATAACCGCTTCTACCGTAAATAAAGCATTTAGTGGAGTAGAGGGGTATACAGATGTAAAAGAATCCCAGGTAAATACTATTAAGAATGATTTGGAAAATGCCTCAAACTTCAGTGATGTACAAAAAGTATTTATGAAAGATGGAAAACCCGACCTAGCAACAATTGATGTAATTGCCAAGATGATTACAGCAGGAACAAAGAACCAGGTAAAAGAGTGGAACGAGGAACACGCGAAGCATGGGGAACAAGGAGAAGAGTTGTTCGTAGAGACAGATAAGGGGGATTATAATAGCGAAGGTGGAGTAGACAATTTAGAAGAGTACACAAATGCCGATTTAAGAGAACGAATTATGATGATCTTAGATTATGGATTTTATGAGGTACTGAGGCTTACCTTCGCAAGTATGGTTGTTGCTATTTATAATTCTGGTTTCGCAGACTTCACATTAGGAGCAGTATTCCATACAACTACTATAGCGGATACAGCCATATGGTCTGACATAGTAAGGGCAGTAGGATTATTGATCATCGGTTTTATGGCAGTCTATATTGTATGGATGGCATTCCGGGTATTTAGGCAAGACATGAGACTCAAGGATTTCTTTAAGCAATTTTTAATAGTCACCTTGATTATACTCATTCCAACTGTAATATATTCACCCTTAATCAATCTAACAATTAATAAACCTACACCTATGATACTGGGTAAACAAATACAACAGTCTAGTATTTTGGATACTCATCTATACTTTGATGAAGAAAGAAGAGAAAGAGATCCATTGTATGCCCATATGTTTGGAAATTTAGGAGAATCTAAAGATCCAACACAGGATTATATCGTGGATTTTTATACGACACAGCATAAAAGTGGTTTTGATATTACCAATCCAAGAGCAACAGAAGGGTTAGGTTTTAGAGATCAGGTTAGAAGTGCAAGGGCAATGGAAACAGGGAAATGGAACAAGAACGATGTAATCAAAGTTAGTGTATCCATTTTTGATTTATTTGATTGGGTACGTGCTATGGTGGATGGGCCACAGGGGGGAGATCCTGAACCTTACGAGCCTTTGTTTGAATGGCTTGGATCACATGGAGATAAATCGGATCGATACGAGGATATAACTTCCTTTGAAGAATACAGTTTTGATACAAACTGGTTAGCTAAAAGACTTGGAGAAGTAGATCACGAAAATAACGAGGGAAGAGTTACCGCTTCTGACTTGTTCATGGAACTATACAGGGCTTCCGCAGATAAAGATGAAAATGGTAATCTAATTAAAGGTGGTAGAGCTTTAAGCGATCGAATTGTAAACATGTATGAAATATCAAGGTATATGAAATATACTAACGATAAGGAAAAAGTAGTTACAATTGAGGAAGTAGATGCCCTTATCCGGGATCTATCCCTTACAGGAGAGGCAAGAATGACTGCCTTTGGAGAAACAAACTCCCCTAGAGAGGGAATAGCAGGGGTTTCTGACAAAACACATCAATTATGGGAGAGACTTGGATTAGGAGAAGAATTAATTCTTCCAAACAGTGATTATTTAAACTTGGAAAGGGTTATAGATGACCTAGTTCCTGTACAAGATCCAAATAACACAACAAAAGAACGATATATTTATAACGTAAATGAAAAGGTTCTAAACGACTATATCAACGTACAATCTTTTGTACGGGATTCAGTAGGGTCAGCTGATTCTGTAACACAAGCAGAATTCTTAATGATCACATTAAACGAGTTCTTCCGACTGAACGAAGAAGTGGACATACCAATGTTCCCAACAACAATTAAACCAGAAACAATATCGTTGGATTCGTTTGTACGAATGATTTATATCCCATTGTATGAATATAAGGGAGACCCGGAAGGAATCGGTAATTTAGCAGAGTACCTTGCTTTAAGAGATAACCCTATACTATTAATGGTTACGTTCTTACCGGCATTAGCTGCACTTGCCTTGTGGGGATTGGTGTATTTGGTAGTATTTGGAGTATTAATGATGGTTGTATCTGTTGTTTCGTTCTTCTGGAATTACGTGATAAAACAAGATACAAACAATAAGTCTTGGTTGGGATCTCTTATGATCATAGGAACATTTGCTTTAGCAAAAATCGGATTGCTGTTCTTATGGTTTGGAATGTCTTATATCATGAACTATATGTATACGAGGATGGAAGGATCAACCTACTCTTATTCCTTTATACATTCCATTATTATTCTAGCGTATATTGTAATATGTTTTAAATTTATCTTCTTAAAGGTATTTAAAATGGTAAGAGAAAGCCCACAGGATCTTGGAGCATCTAAATTTCTTGAGGGTGGCAGAAACATTGTAGGAAGAATGAGTAACAAACGAAGTAATGCACGAAACAATTCAAGAGGAGTAAAACAAGGTAAAAGCAATCCTGCTATTGATGATCGACTTAAAAATGAAGGGGAAAAAGGCAGGATAGCAGATAGCGCAATTGGAACAACAATTAGAAGTGTAATAAACAAAATGAAAGCAAATGGGTCAAACGAGGGAGATGTAAACGATATTGCCACCGCTGCGAGTGGAACGGGAAGTAAGATTTCGCAGAGATTCCCTGAAATGGTTAAAGGATTTAGCGGAAGATCCAAAAAGGCTATGCTTGAGTCTTATGACAATATACAAGCAATGCCTGCGGGTACAGGAACAGCACCAGATGTTTTAAATGCATTAAAAGAGAGTGGAATGGCAGGACAAATCTTATCTACCACGGCAGATGGAACGCAAATTGCAACCATGGCAGTAGGAGATCAAGAACAAGCAAAAATGATTTCAAGCCATCTTAACGATCAAGGAATTGATTCAAGAGTAAATAAAAAAGGTGATGTTGTTTTTGCCTCCAATGAACACGATTTAAGTAGTCCAGAAGTACGAAAGGGAATGTACGGAGGATTAATAAATGATCTATATAGTGAGGTAGACGGGGCATCTCAAGTTGAGACAAATAATGAGAACAAGCCAATGGCATATACCAACAATTCCGATGGAACAATATCCATGCATGTAGGAGATAAAGGTCTATCGACTACCAACCTAGATAACTTAATGAATAGTAAGGCGTTTTCTGAAAACTTCATGGTAGAAGGAACACCTGCTAAACAGGAAAACGGATCATATGTACAGGGTTCTCTGGATATTGTACCAAGAAAAGGTGCGGACGTTGATGGAGCGATGCAGAAAATCTTTGCAACGGATGACAATATGAGATCTAGTAGCGGAGAGCAAGCAAGAGGGGATGGAAACTTAAATAAATCTATCTCTTATGAAGGAATAACTGAGGAAGGAGACGTATACAGTCACTTGGAGGACGGTATGATGGTCCAAGAAGATAAGGTTTTATATGACAGTAAGGATCGCTCCCATGTAAAGTCCATTAATAAGATTACAAACGAAATAAGAAATAAATCGGATGCACAATATAACGATAAGATTGATTTAATGACAAAGTTATCTTCCCAAACAGCTTTAGGAGGAAACAATGGATTTGAAATGTCTTACGCAAATACTTCACAAAGCAAAGGGGTAGAAAGAGCAGCGAAAGCGGCCGGTTTAGCAGGAGACAATGTAGAATCTGTTGTATATGCAGGAGATAATGCAGAAAAGGTAGCAAACCAGGTTAAATCAATGAAAGGATTCAGTCAGATAAGTCCAACAGAAATTCAAAGTTATCATGTTGCCCAAGACAAGCTATTTAGAGAAGGGGAGACTATGTTATTAGCAGGTAAGGGCGAGGATAAATATGATAAAGCCATTAATAAGCTATCTAAAATGGCAGTTGATGTAGGCGGAGACGAAGGTAAGATAAATAACTTCATGGATCAATACAGTGAGTTAGGTGTTAAGAAAAATAACGCTGAATTGCTTCCAGAAGAATACAATGAAAAGGTTGAAATGTTGTTTAACGATATGCAATTGAGTATGCAGGATGAAGGCATCTATACGAAGGCATTGACAACAGAAATGAGTAAGAATAAGAAAACACCTAGTAAAGCAAAAGAAGCCTTAAAAGAATTTACAATGTCTAAGAGAGAATTAACCAATAAAGGTGTAGAACCAGACATGGTAGATCAGTTACAGAACAGCGACTTTAATGAGTTAATGGGAACTGTAGATAACGTGCAAGATATAGAAGCAAGAGAAGATGGTACAATTAAGATAACATCTGATGAACGGTTAGATGAAGGAGATACGGCAAGGTTAATAGATAAGATAAGTAAGCAATAGATAACAAATGAAGGGGTAGTTCCTAAACGGGCTACCTCTTTTTTATTTGAAAGAAAAAGGATACTGAAAGGATTTAAAAAGTAATGGAAAGACATAATTGTTAGTTACTGTGTATAAATAAGAAGATGGAGTAACTTAAATGGATGGAGGTAGAGAGACTTGAGTTATTTTGGAAACGATAAAAAAATGTATGTACCGTTATCCATAGATACCGTTGAGGCGGAGAGAATGAATTACTTTTTCTCAAACCAAAAAATGATTTATGCGGTAGTTGCTTTTCTTCCTCTTTTTATATTGCTTTACCCTTTAATAGATGGTGGAGTGAGTATTCTACCCTTGATCATCGTTGTAGCAGTTTACTTATTCGGGTACACATATTTCTTTCGGTTTATTATATTTGAGGAGAAACGGCTAAGGAACATGGTAAGGGAGTTAGACGCAAATAGAGTTTCGGGGGTCGACCATTTTTGGGGAATAGATAAAATTGGTGGAGGAGAGACCGATGATGGAATGATCTATTATGCATATAAAGGAAGTTCAAAAGGAACGACAAGGGGGTTGGTGATAAAGTTCGACCGGGGATCGACTGTGGGAGTTCCGTATGGACATTATAAAAACTTTAGAAAAACAAAACAAAACTTTATGAGAAAGTTGCATACAAGTGGGTTTGATTTCCAATGGTACGAGTTGCAGAAAAAACCAGAACTACAGGATTCTTTAATAGATTATGCGGATAAATTAAGTCAGATAGGAAATGAGTATCATCAAAAATTATTGAAATTGCAATTAAATATTCAAGTTGTGTTTTCTATGAGTGCGGATCAACGATATGAGGATTACATTGTAGTGAAACGATCCAATTTCAGTAAGGATTTCAAATTGCTTCTTGAATCCATTATAGACGAAACTTTGGGGCAAAACGGATACATTGTTAATCCACATGTGTTAAATAAGCGAGAAGTAGAAGGGTTCTTTAAGAATTACTTAATGATTGATTCTCTTGATAGTGACAGTATTCGTAAGTCGGTCGATATAGAGCCATTTGAGAATTTCGCAAAAGTCCATCGTTTAGTGGACGGGAAAGGGCAGGAAGTACCTATCCAGTTTATCGATGATTTAGATATAGATGTATACAGGGATAGACCAATTGAACAAGAAATGAAGACAGCAGAGAGGAAAGAAAAAGTACGGGAAGAGTTACGACAAAAGAACTTTAAAATAGAACAAGATAAGTTAAATAGAAGACGTAACCGGGATATGCTTTCACACAATGAATATTTAGAAGAAAAACGAAAACTAGAAGAGGCGTATCACCCGGACAATTATAATCCGAATGCAGAAAGAGATAGGATACAGCAAGCGAGAGAGAAGGAACAACAAGAAAAAGCGAGAATGAGGGAAGAAAAGAGAAACAGGAATAAGCCAAAAGATGAACCAATTAAAATTAGAGAATTTGATTTGAACGAACCAACAGAAAGACAGGTCATTTCGGGGGATGAGTCCTTGGATTCCATGTTACAAAACCAATTTAAGAGAGTGAAACAGGAAGAACCTCAAGCGGATGAAGGTCAACAAGAAGAGGGAGAGCAGACAGATCAACAAACAGAGCAAACTTCCTTAGACGATTTAATCAAAAGACGGGAGAAGATGTAGTAAATGTGGATAATATCAGCAGGAAGGCAGACAGAATCAGTTACAAAAGTGGCAAAGGAATATTATGAGGATCAGACAATCTTAGAAATAGATATGATTGAAAATCTTTTACAAATAGTACAGAGAAAAGGGAAAAACAGTTTAAGTGAATTAACGTGTATTGGAATAATGGATGCAGGAATTTATTCTTTAAAAGACTGGCGACCTCTGTTTCAGATCACTAAACAATTCAAGGATATTCCGTTCATTATTTATTCGAGATATCCCAATATGACACCTAAAAGCAGTATTTTTGGGGAAAACGTAAAGTTGGTTTTATCGGAGGATGAAATTTCTGTGACAGATTTTGTGAGAAGAATGAAATTACATGAACAGCAGGCAGATAAGTAAGAAAGAGAGGAGGGTGTTCCATGGCAAAATACGGAGTAGTTGCAGGAGATCTTGCCACACCACTTATTACAAATGAAATATTAAAGGATTTTAGTGATATAGAAATTACCTATACACCATTCACAATGAAACGTATGATAGATGATTTATCTTCAACAGGAGGACTAACTGTACGAGATTTAAAAGCAGTTCTAATAATAGATTTTGCTTTTGATGAATCAGATCCACAAAAGGCAGCAGAGGAATTTGTTGCAATACAGGATCTAATGCATACGAATTCTTTATCAGATGTGACATTATATTTAGTTACAAGAAATAGCGATTTATACGAAAAGCTAAAAGGAACAGTTGCAGGAATATCAGGAACTTATTTCGAGGGAACACAGATTTTCATTATTAAGGGGGATTATACACCTCAATTAATTAAAGGAATCTTACAGGGAGAAAGAGATAACCAAGATTTATATAACAAGGAAGCCTATCACCGTAAGTCAAAGGAACAAAGAATTAGGGAGGATATGGAAGCGGAGATAGAGAGTAGAAGAAATCTAAATCAAGAGTACATTGATTTTGATAAAACAGATCCCGTTTCTGTTATTTCACAAAAAGACTACCTGGATACAGCACAAAGAAGACAGGCCGATGAGGAAAAAAGAAAAGCACAAATGCAAGCAGAAAAGGATAGGCAGCGTAATGAAAAACGAAATAAAACCAATAAGGCAACTAAAGAGGAACAGCAACCTTCTCCACGGGTAAAAGTGAATATACAAAATAAATCTCAAAGAAAAGTAACACCTTCCGTAAGCAATAATATTGATTTAGTAGGATTGCAGGACGTATTTAAAAATGTAAAAGAAGCTAGAACTGAAATATCTATCGGCAAGTTAGAAACGGATAAAGGAATCATTTCTATAGTAGGAGATTATACTGCGGGGGCAAGCGGTATAGTTGCCAATGTAGCCGATATGTATGCTATTGCAAATAGAGATGTATTGATCATTGACTTAGATATTGAAAATAGAGCACAAACCCTTTATTTTAACCAGTACGATAAGGCGGTAAAGGAACAACAAGGTACTTCCGATTCCTTAATTGAAGTTGTGCAGGGTTATGATATTAAAAGTACAGTTGTTCCAGTAAGTAAGAAAGTTGATATTTTATCCATAAGTAGGGAAGACGAGGTGAATTTTTCCTGGGTAGACGCAGTAGGTGGTAGCTTAGAAAGTATATTACTCGAGGCAAGACGCTTGTATGATATTGTCATTCTTGATATTCCAATTAGATTATTTCCCAAATACCTGAAGTCTTTAGAGGAAATTAACCGTAACCTATTTGTAGTAGAAAATAAGTATTATAAAATCGAGTCTTTCTTTGAACATTCCCTACATCCTATTCTACTAGAAGAAGAGTATTCCGACTTAATGGAGGAATTTATCAAAAAGTCCAACATTGTGATTAATATGTTTGAAAGAGGAAGAAGGGATATAGAAGGAAACGAAATAAACCGCCATTATTTAAGAGAACTGCTGGATAACGTAGGATATCCATACGACCGTATAGGGGTTGCAGGAGAAATACCTTTTTATGATAAGTGGGAGGAACAATATTTCACAGGAGTTAGGCATGTGTGGCGGGATTCCCTTGCGTTAGGAGTTTACAAGAGGGTGTTTGGAAAGGTGGTTATTTAAGTTGGAGAATGAAAGTAAAAAGGCAAAACAACGAGGCTTTTTTAACCAAAATGAGGGAATCCTTTTGATATCCTCTAATTACATGGAAAAACAAAAAATTGAGGACGGACTCAATAGAGAAATAGATCGAATAACTACTGTAAATGAGTTGGTAAGAGCGATCACTAATTTAACAACGGGGGAAGAAGTAAGGGCAAGTATTATATTTACTTCGGAAATCCCTCCTGAAATACGGGCAGGATTAGATGATGTGGTTGATTTCATTGAGGTTGCAGAAACACCTGCTTTTGAAATCGGTGTAGGAAGCACAATTGAAAATGCATATAGGTTCGGTACAATTGAAGACTTTCTATCTTACGCAAGAAACAATAAAAGAAAAGATCAAATATCTGGTGTAAAAGATGGAGAACAACGAACTATTTTAGAAGAACTTCAATCGGAAACTGATGCACAAAAAGAAACAATACAACACATGGAAAGCGAACAAGAAAAGTTACAGAATCGATATGAAAAAATTCAGGGGGAATGTGAAACATTAGAAACACAAATAGAACATGTTTATAAGGTACAAACAGAGGAAGCGAAGAGACAAGCAGAGGAATTAGAGGACAAACTAGATAACCTTACCCGTATTTTAGATATAGAGAAACAAAAAAGTAGTACTTATCAGGCAGAGAAAGATGAGGCATTAGGAAAGTTAACTGAAATGCGACTTACCGTAAAGTCACTACGAGATGCAGTACAAGATAAGCAGGGAGATATTCGTAAATTAGAGAGAAAGATTGAAAATGATAAAACAAGAATAAACAACTTGGTCAAGGAAAAAGAGGAAATCATACGGTCGAGGGTTGATTCAGAGGAACATGTATTGTTAAGTAATGAACTAGAAAAGCAAACAAAAGAAGTAGATCGTTTGGGAGGAGTCATTACAAGAATAGAGATAGAAATGAGGAAAATAAAATACGAAAAAGAATTGCTTGAACATGAGATCGAATTCTTAAGAGATGGAGATAAAAACATAGAGGAGTTCGGAAGAACCAATAAATTAGATACATTCAAATTTGAGAAAACGGATTTAATTTATATAAAGGTATTCGATGACTTACCTTACCTTCGACTGGCCACAAAGATGTTCTTCGATAAAATATCCGAGAAATACGGTGGGAGGTCTCATATGATGATTTTAAAATATGATGATGGGTTTGATAATCAATACTTTGATGGTGTACCTCTTTGGAGCAAGGTTAAGGATGTTCCCTCTACAGATCGTATCTTCCGTATCTTCCCACATTCTTCTATGTTTACGAAAGCAGATACATGGGCGAAAAAAGTAAATGTTTTAGTTGTTGTTGACTACATTAAAAATAGTGAGTACTACATTTCTTCTCAAGCAAAAGAGCGATACATGAGTGTTGTTAGGCGAGAAATAGATATAGATAATTACGGTTTGAAAGGAAGTCCAATAACAATAGACGGAAAAAGTGTGTATGACATACAGCATGATCCAAAAATAAGCGGATCAGGTATTAAGCAAAACAGGCACAGAATGGTTTCCAATAAAGTGGATACCTGGATTAAAAACATTGAATAGGGGTGATATAATTGTCTCTTTTTAAGAAAAGATTATCTAAACGAGAAAAACTGGATAAAACAGAAATGGAAAGTTTCTCTTGGGGTTTTTTCGATGCCCTTAACTTATATACGAGAATTATTGCAGATAAGATTACAAAGGGGAGAACGGATAATCCAACAGAAAAACTAGGGGAAAATAGGGTTTTAGGAGATAAACAGTTTTATTACTCCGTAAATAGGGTGTTTACAAAACAAGGGATAAAGAAACCTTATTTCATTGACCTACCACAGTATTCAGACCGGGGGTTCGTTACCGATTTAAGAGAAGATATAAATAGAGCAGTACAGGCCTATAATCAAACGCATCGATTAGAAGAAAACGTGTCTGTAACATGTATTATGGACAGCGATAATTTTAAAGTAAATTTAGCACAGGGAAGAATGCAGGGTCGATTCAAGTTATGGGCTAAACAATATGAAAAGATTATGCAGGAAGCAGAAAATAAAGGGTTAGAAGATGAATTGAAATCTGATAAACATACAAAAGCTACAAAACACAAAGTAGGATCTTATTTATATATGAAAGAAGCGGTTGAAGAAGAAAAGGCATCTTTCTTTAAAACAACTATTATTTTAGAACTTGTGGCTACGTCAGATGAAATTTTAGATGTGGCAGATGACGTTGTAAAAGCATTTCTTTTTCAAGCGGAGTCTAGGGCAAGAGAAGTATTCATCCAAACGAATGAGTATATGCGGACATACACACCTGTTACAAATCAAAAAGATTCTTTAATAAGAAACATGAATACAGGTAATGTGTATGCAGATGATACATTGAGTAGTTTGTCAGTCACTACACATGGAGTGATTGGAGATAACACAGGGGTATACCACGGGGTGGATATCCTTTCCAGGCGAGTTGTTACGTTTGATATGTATAAAGGAAGTGACGTTAAGAACGTCCTTCTTACAGCACGATCCGGGGAAGGGAAAAGTCAATTCGCCAAAATGTTGTATACGTTTTACAGTGCAGAAAAGAAATACAGTACAGTTGTCTTTGATTACGAGGGGTCAGAGTATTTACCTTTGGCAAACGTAATCGATGCACATGTTATATCATTAACAAAATCTAGTGGTAAGTTTGTAAACACAATGGTTATTAGTGACTTAACAGGTGATCCAGAAATAGATTCCATGCTTAAAATAGATGCACAGGATGCAACCATACGAATATTTAACCTACTTGTAGACGAGGATTACGGTATGTCTGCCGAACAACTAGCCATTTTAAGTGATGCTATGAAACAAGTATATTTAGATTTTAAAGTTACAGAAAATCAGGAAAGCTGGAAGAACAGCAAGGAGATCACCTATTTCCATTTATATGTAAAGATCAAAGACTTCTTAAACACAAAAGAAGGAAAAGAAATGAGGGAACTGCATGGAGTAGAAGAATTAAAGAATTTTTCTGTTATATTAAGACCGTATTTTGAAGAGGGAGGTCTCCACAAACATTGGTTTGAGGATTCCATATCTATACAGGAACTCATGGATAAGAAGCACATTGTATTTAGCTTTGGAATGGGTGGACAGGAAGAAGCAATGATAGATGAAAAAGCATTAGCATTGCGACAGCTATTTGCAAGCCACATCACTACAATGTTGTCTAACCATAATGCGAAAAACAATATAAAGACAGTTGTATTTGTAGAAGAACTTCAAAGATACTTAAAGCAGCGATTTTCCGGGGAGATCATTTCCAAGTTTACGAGTGGAGGGCGTAAAAACGGATTAATAACTTATCTAATAACAAACGCACCGAGTGAATTGTTAAACATGAGTTTAAATATGGAAGACCATATAAGGGAAAATGCCAGTACAATCATGGGTAACATCTCCATGTATTTAATAGGAGCATTACTGAAACCAGACATGGATGCTTTAATTGAAAACTTTAACTTACAGAATTCAAGGGGAGTTTTAAATCAATTAACGGATATTGCACAAGGAAGTGTAGACAATTCAGGGATGAAGTACTGCTTTTATGTACAGTACAGAGGACAGGGAGGAATACTAAGAATGTTATCACATCCCGCCTTAGATGATTTACCTCTTTATAAGACAATTGATATGAAAGAACCAAATTCCTCTGATTACAGCAAGCATGATGATAAAGGGTTACGAACCGTTGTCGATATGCCGCAGGATAGGGTAGAAAAGGGAATAGAACGGGCTGAAAAAGAAGATATGGAGAAGAAACAAAACAAGGCTTCCTTTAATGAATACACAGATGGAAGAAGAGAAGATAAGGGAGTATGGGGAAGTAAGGTAGATATAAATACAAGAGGAACGGGAAAAAATACAGATAAGTTTGATGAGAGTGATTTTGATTTCGACTGATATACTATAACTGAGGATAATAAAGGGAATGAATAGAAGTATAAAGACGATTGATATTAAGTAAATAAATTACTAACAAGGGAAATAAACAAGTATCAATGGGTATTAAATTAAATGTTAATTCTCTAAAGATATATTACAGGAAATACTATATTTCTTATTACTGAAAACAATCCGTATAAGTTAATTGAATAGATATATCACCAAGATGGAGGAGTACTAAATGTACCCTCTATTTTTATTGGTATATGGAGGAAGGAAGATAACATTTAACGGAAAGAGAAACCGCTACTGATAGACATGACTATAAATAATGTTTGAAAGAGAACAAATCAAATTCGTTGAAATTTACGATAAAGGGGTTTTTAAGTCATGTCTGCAGATAAAGATTATGTACGTTTGAGGGAGTTACTACTGTATTTTATTAAATCGGAGAGATCCCCAAAACAAGCAAGAGGGGCAATTTTCTACACATATGTTAGTGGCAGTCTTGATCATGTTGTTATAGGGGAAAACGAAAAAGAGTCAAGGGTGATGAAACAAGTCAGAAAAAGATACTTTGAAGGGAAAGGAAATGCACATGAACCAACGAAGTTCTATGAATATTTTTACCGTAAATTTAGGAAAGAGATACAAGAGACAAGGGAGAAGTTAACAGGTTTCCCGTATAGCAAAAAACAAAGGATTGGTTAGCAATGCAAATGATTGTTGATATAAGTTTAATTATATTCATGCTTTTATTTTCCTACGCTTTTGGAAGGAAAAGTGAATCAGACAATAAGCCAGTTGTTCCGCAGGAGGTAACATGGTTTACGTTATTTTTACTGATGGGAATACTTTTGCTACTAAACTTACCTTCAATCATTCAGATGATGGCAAGTTACGGAGAATAAGAAATTAATTAAACCGAAGAGGTATATTTAAGAGAATAAAAATCCTCAACCTTAAAAGGGAAAGGAGGCAATAATACATGTTAGATTTTAAAAAGAAAGATCTATTTAAGAGAGAACAAGTTAAGATGCGAAATTTTCTCGATAAAAAATTACTTACTAATTCCCAATCAGAAGCGGATGAGTACACTGCACAAATGAATGGGGACGGTATGGGAGTTTTAGAAGCAGGGAACTTTATCGATGGTGATGCACTTGAAATAGGTGGAGATAGTGACGGTTTCGGAGGGTTTGGTGGCTTTGGAGAATTCGGAGAAGACGATGGCTTCGGAGGATTCGGAAGTGCGGGAGATAGAAGTGGTGTAAAAGGAGCAACAGATTGGCATTATCAAGGCCAACCATTGAAAACCTTCTTCATGTCTCCCCTTTACATGATAAAGTATATTTTCCAGGATTTGACCAATGATTTTCCGAAGGGGAATGAATGGGTAGGTATTTTAAAGGTACTTAATACGGTTAATATATTTTGTGTTATCACCGCTTTATTTGCAATGGCATTAGGTGTAAATACGATATTTTCCCCAATCTTCCAGTTAATTGCTGGGTTATCCATGCACATTCTAACCACAATTATTATCAAAGTTGGATTTAAAGAAGATACAAAATTAATACAGTTCGCAAAAGAAATAATGAATAAAGATGACGAGAGTACGGGGTTAGGTGATGAAGATACGTCATTTTCATTATTTGACGAGGACGAGGGAGAAGGTCTTGAACTTGGACACGATATGGATGCAGGTGGAATGGCATTTGGTGCATTAGAAGAAAGGGAAGATTCCTTATTTGGAATGGATGATGGAGAGGATGATTATGAAGAAACGGAAGATGAGGATGAAGATTTCGATACAGGGAGTGGTTTAGCAGAATCTCCTATATCGGTTGAATCGGATGATTCGTTTATGAATGATCTATTAGAAGTGTTTGCAAAAAGCGATAGGTATATGGGTAAGATGATCCCGGAACGCATACAATTAGTTCACAGTTTTAGTGAGTATCTAATTCAAAACAACAGAAACTTTGGAAGTTGGGTAAGACCAAGGGAGAACGGGGTTGTTTATAATAACATTGCCTACGCATTGTTTAAAGGTTTATGTCAGTTGGAAACTCAATTTGCTAGTTACCAAAATGAGGACAGAATGCATATTATAGATATTAAAGAAAGTCCTCTTTTATACCGCATCGAATTAGAGTTACCTGATTACTTCAAAGAGCGTAAGATACAGTCTAACCTTAAAGTTTTGGAAGATGTTTTAAAAGAAACCGAAGATGATTTAAACGTATCAATTATCGTTTCAACTTTCCAGGGAAACTTTGTTATTAAATTACTTCGTTTGGATAACAAGCAATTAGTTACTCTAGGAGATATTTTACGGTTTAACGATGAGGATAGAGGCTATGTAGGACTTAACGCTTTTGCAGATGATGATTACGGGTTGCCTGTTTTAATGGGACTCCAAAATAACGAGAACCCTTATATAGTGGATTGGGAAGCAAACACGTCTGGGACGATTATAGGGGGATCTGGAAGTGGTAAGTCTTGGGCAACATTTGAAATGATGCTTAACTTTGTCATATCGAATGATTATAATAACGTAAACTTTATTGTTTTAGATGCAAAGAACGCACCATTTTGGAATGCTTTTGCGAGGTTTCCACACGTATTAGGGTATCATTACGACCCTGGGGAGTATATAGATATTTTAAGGGAAGTGGAAGACGAGCGTAAAAGAAGGCAGGAAATGTTAAATGAGTTAGGTGCGGAGGACATGAAAGGGTACAGAAAGTCCCTTCGCAGAAAGAAAGAGTATGATAAGTTAAAAGAAGTACCGCTTCTATTTTTGGTTGTAGACGAGATTACCGCTACGATGGCAGAGTTGAAAGAAACAGATGAAGAATTATTTAAGACGGCTGCTAACTTATTAGGACAAATATCATCCAAGGGAAGATCCGCTGGGGTAAGGGTATTAAGTATTGGACAGCGTTCAACATTTGATTCCGTACCTAAAACATTAATGGCAAACTCATCCTTTAAATTTGGAATGAAAATGGAAGTACAGAACGACTTCATTACTTTATTTGGCGATGACGTGAAACGATACAAAACACCGAACGCAACAGGAATGGGATTATCCAAAACAGAAGGGTCAACAACCTTACAAACAATTAAGACCCTTACTATTGGGGGAACGAATAACGAGCAGATGTTAATGCTTATCAGAACACTTGCTTTTGATTGGCTGCGGAGAAGTCACGGGGTAGATGATGTTAAAAGATTACCACCTAATCTCCCGTTTCAGAAATCCTATAATAGAGATCGGTTTTATGACAGGAGCATGAAAGAAATGCAGGAAGGAAGGATTTTAGTTCCTTCCGTTGTCAACGAAGGGTACGAAGTTATTTTCCCAGATGAAAGTAGTCAGCAGCAAGGCCACAGAATCCAAGCTATGCAAGACAGATTAAAAGCAGCGGAGGATAAAAGGAGACAGCATGAAAAACAATTAAGAAAAGAAGAAGATGAAGAATTGAATTGGGTAAGTGATGTGGTGACACCAACATTTGAGGAAGAGCGGGACGAGGAAGAATTACCCCCTTTAGCAGAAGAAGATTTCACAAATGAGGATTTCGGACAAAATCATTTCGGAAGTTTTGATACGGATAGTGTTTTTGGGGGAACAGAAGAAAATCAAATTTCAGGTGGTTTTATAGAACAAACAGAAAGTACCCCCTTCCCGGAAGAAATTAATCGAAAGGAAGAATATCAAGAAACATGGAAGAGTGAAAATGAGGACAGTTATGAGACTATAGAAGGAATGGAAGGAAATTCTTTTGGAAAGGGACTAAATCAACTTTTTCAAGAAACGCAAGATGAACCGATTAACAGCTTTCAAGAGGAGGATATTGGGTACGAGGAAAATGAAGAAGACGATGTAGAAGATATATCCTGGGAACAGATTTCAAGCAAATTTGATTTCCCCGATATTGATGATGAAGAGGATGGGGAAGAAGAAAATGGCGATGTACAGCCGTTTCCTGTAAAAGAATTTAGCATTGATAACGAAACTATAGATACGGATATAGATGATGCAACGGAAAGGGAAATATACAAAAATGAGGAAAATTATTATTTAGAAACAGATAAAGAAAATAAATTAGAGGAAGAAAAAGAAACTAATATAGTATCTCTGGATCAATTAATGCAGAAATATGAGAAAGAAGAAAAACAGGATCAAAAAATTGGTGAAGATGGTGGTGAAGTTACTGACGAAACCGTAGAGGAACATTATGGTGAAACTATAGGTGAAGTCGGCATAAATAGGTATAAATCACCTGAAAAACCCCTAGAAAAGCCTATAAACACAGAAATAAAGGATACTTCACTCGAGTTTCACCACGAAGTTCACCATGGGTTTCACCATCCAGAAACAGACAATTCTATTGTATCTTTGGATAGTTTATTAACAGATGCCAAGGAAGAATTAGAAGAGGAAGAAAAACAAGAGGACGAGGAAAGTGACAATAAAGAGGTAGAACAGAACGAGGCTGCCTTGCTAAGAAAGCAATTATGGGAAAGAGAGCAGGAACTAAAGCACTTAAGAGAGCAACAGGAAACGGAATATAACTTAAAATTAGAGAAGGAACGAGAAAAACGGATTCAGTTACAAAGAGAAAAAGAATTGAAAGAAGAAGAACAACGGAAAGCACAAGAAGCAAAAAAAGAAGAAACACGGATAAAAGAAGAAAACCAACAGAAAGAGATTAAAGCAAGAAATGAGGAAAACCAAAATAAACAGGGAACTTCCGCTACACCGAGTGAAAATCAAACGGATAAGAAGGACGGAATCGAACTTGAATTTATTTCACCCGTAAGGGAAGTAAAACAAGAACCGACTATGCCTATAAAAGCGTATATCGCAACTTATGGTACAAGCAAAGGATTTAACGTTTATATGTCTGTAGAAGAAATTAGATCAGTATACAGCGAGAGAAGAATAAAAGAAGCCTTAGACCGATTACTTATGATTGAGTCAAAAGGATATTATATAGTACGGATGTAGGGAATACCCTGCATCCTTTTTCTTTTGTTTAGCAGAAAACAATAGGTTAAATACCAAAATGGTATTTACAAATAAATAAAAGTAATGTATAATAGGAATTAGTTAGACAGATAGGAAAACAAAACAGATTATATCAAAATCAAATTTTACGGAATAACAACATAACAATAAAAATGGCTGAAAGGCATAATTACATAAAAAGGGGATAAGTTATGAAAAAACTAATGATCGAAAAAGATGTACTCCCTTTTAAGAAGTACAAGGGGTCACAAGGTGACTTATTCAACCGACTCATAAAATACATTGAACTAAAAAAAGATAACGTGAGTAAAGGATATGTGGAGGTAGTTAATCCCTGTCCCTGGTGTAAACACAAACAAGATTCATTTAATGAATTTAGCCACTACGTTCACCCTTGTGATATATGGCATTTTCCAATTGAGGATGAAAACGAAGATGACTGGCTAGAAGTAATGGGTGATTGGTTTGATTTTTCCGATGAGGAAATAAAAATTTACAGGTGTCAAAACTGCGAGCAATGGTTTATAGATCACGATAAATAATAGGAGGAATTTAAAATGAGTATGAGTATTTTAGATAAATTTGAGACAGTAGAAATTAAAAATGAAACCAGGATTTCCGAGGAAGACAAGGTATATTGTGAAACGATGCAGGATATGTATCAGGAATCCGTAACAGCAATGCAAAAGGCGATTGATATATTAAAACCGATTAGTGATAGAAATGATAAATTCAGAACAAAATATATGTATAGAGGTTTTATTGATAAGCATAACGACACAATGAAATTGGAAATCCGATTGGAAGACTATAGAAAAGAATTTATAAACAAAATTGCAAATTACTTTAGTAGTAAATATAGCGTTACTTTGGAGAAATTTAATCTAATGGAAAAGACCGAAATGAATATTACTTACAATGACATTTTAGAAGATATATTTAACCAACTAAATGGATTAAGTTTTGAAGATAAGGCAGTACAGGAATTGAAGAAAGAAAGTCAGGAACGTTTAGGAAGAAAAGATAATGCAGAAGTGAAAAAGAACCGACTTACCATTAAAGATTACATTTTTTGGAGAGAATCTTGGGATGGAAATTACAAGGAACTAGGATTTGGAAATGCGAGTGTCAATGCACTCTTTAAGTCACTTAGTCATTTTGAAACAGGAGAAACAGAGGAAATACAATGTTACGCAGATATATATAACCAACTACGAGAGGGAGAACGTTACTACGACATTTTTTCAAAATACGCACTTGGAAACAACAAAGCACAAGAAATGAAATTATATAAGAACGGTAGAGTGGATATTGATTTTTCCACAAATGAACAGGCAGAAACATTTATGAATGAGTATTTAATTGGGTAGGACAGACCCTAATAAATGTACAAAACAAAATATGACTATGCTATAATTAAATACAGGTGTAATAAGGCTTTCAATAGAGGTGGCTCACCCCTTTTACTATAAAAGGAAGGGGGTGATGGTATATGACAGTTTTCCAAAGTTTAATTCTCATGATTTCTTTTGGGAGTCTAATTGTAGCCATACTGTCATTTACAAACAAAAAATAACCACCCTATTTAGCCTGACGAGCATTTAGGTGGTTATTTTTTTGACCAACAATGTGAGTCACCCCATTGAAGGGTTGTTACACTGTATGGACTGGATGGTGTTGACGCACCTTCCAGTCTTTTATTATTATATTAACATCTAATGATAGTATACCCTATTCATGAAATTTAATAAACATTTTTTATTTATTAAGATTTTATTTAAGGAAATAAGTATAACATCAAAATAAGAGTTAATTTAAACGGGAATTAAATATCCCTGTTTTTAACATGTTTTAGTTTACATATTATATAAAATAGTGTAATATAAATATATAGAAGATGACTTTATACCCACTGATAACGTATTAATAAAAAGGAGATACATACATGTATAAGAATTTAGGGGGGATCATACCTCAAAATAAACGGGAAGATATAAACAAAAAGATACTTTACTTAATTGAAAATAATTTATGTAATAAATACAACGTTAATCACGAAGATATATTTAATAGCTATACGGGAGATGGAGGGTTACATGGGTTAGAATTCACCAATTACAACAGTTTCCATGCATATACAGAAGCAAAGAAAGAACAAGAACAGGGTCAGTTCTTCACACCACATCATCTTTCTAAGTTTTTAGTTGATTGTTTAAAACCCCAAAAACAAGATATGGTTGCCGATTTAACATGTGGAATGGGTAACTTCTTTAACTACCTACCAACACAAGAAAATGTATATGGGAATGAACTTGATATAAAAGCGTATAAGGTAGCTAAACATCTATATCCAAATGCAAATATAACCAATCAAGATATACGGTATTTTAATACAGATGTACAGTTTGATATTGTTTTAGGTAATCCTCCTTTCAATCTGAAATGGACATATAAAGATGGGGAATACAGCAGCCAATTAGTTTACTGTATGAAGGCATATGAGTTATTAAAACAGGGAGGAATGATGGCTCTAATCGTTCCTAGTAGCTTTCTGAAAGATGATTTCATTGATAGTGGAGTTATCAAGAAAATAGATAATATGTTCAATTTCATATTTCAGGCTGATTTACCTAAAAACAGTTTTAAGAATGTTGGTGTCGATGTATTTGAAACCAAGATAATGATCTTCCAAAAGAAAGGCAGTCATTTAACAGATAAGCCATATTCCATTCAATACAGGGAAGAAGTAACAGATACAGAAAATGATAGCAAACGACTATATAAAACGTATGTAGAGCCTATTATAAGCGATAGAGATAAGATCAAGAATCAATTAATGTTGGAAAATGCCCAAAAAGGACAAGAGGAAAGGGATTTTCAGTATAGAGTAAAGAAGTTACTGTTCGATATTAAAAGAAACAAGAAACTAAAAAAGTATCATGAAAAGAGTGAACAGTATGTAACAAGATATTATACACAAAGAAAGCCAGATGACATGGAGTATGATCAATGGTTAAAAGTACGATTAACTAAAAACAAGGTAATCAGTTATTTGAAAACAGCATTAAAAAAACAACATCAGAATGAACAGGATAAAATCGAACTTGTTAAAACAAGATACGGATTGAAACTCAAACCATACAGCCGAAAGAAACAAATTCAACTTTCCAAGGAATATAAGCATAAACCCACATCCTTAACATTTAATGAAATGATAGAGAAAGGGATATATCCTTTTGAGAATAAGAAATATGCACAACTTGTAGAGAAAAAGAGGAAAGAATATAAAAGACAGGAATTGGATTTTTCCGATGTAGAACCGGGAGAGGATGTTAAGAAATTTTTAGAGTCATTTGAACTTGTAGATACAGATAATAATGAAGTAATTAAGCCTAATGAAATTCAGAAGATAGATAGCGGTAAGATGTTAGAAAAGAATTATGGTTATTTACAATGGGATACAGGAGCAGGAAAGAGTATTTCCGGGATCGCTCAAATGGTTTACAGATTAAAGAATAAGCAAGTAAGAAATGTCTATTTAGTAGCCCCAGCAATTGCAATTAATAATAATTGGGATGATATTCTTAAAAGCTACAAAAAGGATTATATACGAATCAATAAGCTATCAGACATAACGAATATTAAACAGGGACAAATTGTAATTATGACATATAACATGTTGGTAAAGTATAAGCGCTTTATTAAGAAAGATGTAAAGATGAAAAATAACAAAGTTATGTTTGTATTGGACGAGGCAGACGGTATAGCGAATCCATCTTCAAAACGGACAAAAGCGGTATTAGATTGTTTTAGAAGAGTAAAATATAAACTACTTATGTCCGCTACAAGCACAAGAAATAATATACCTGAGTCCTTTACAGCCTTTGAAATGCTTTATAACAATTCCATCAATATGACGTGTCATGCAGATACCATTTACATGGAAGATCGTAAAACAAAGGAATTAGTAAATAAACCTAACGAATTGTATAAGAAGCCGTTCCCTGCATACAGAAAAGGGCACACTTTATTTAAAAGGGCATTTTCACCCGAAAAAGCAAGCGTTTTTGGAGTAGGAAAGATGAATCAAGACATTTACAATAAAGACATTCTAAAACAATTAATAGATAAAACCATGATTACAAGAACATTTGAGGAAGTAAGCGGAAAGGATATATATAAAATTGTCCAAAACACATGTAAATTTAATTACCATGAAAAAGCGTTATATAAGATCATTGTGGATGAATTTTATAAATTAAGTCATTTATTCCGATCAACAGGGAACACAAGAAAGGATGCCATGCTTAAGATCATGCATCAATTAAACAGTCTTTTAAAAGCATGTGTTACACCTAATGACTTTTCTGATTATGGGACAACAAAAACACCTACAAAGGCTATTGAAACAATAAACAAGTTAAATACATGGGAAAATGAAATAGCAGTAATAGGGTGTACACATTTAAAGACAGTAGAAACATATAAAAGATACATTCAAGAGCAATTCCCAAACAGGCCTTTATTTGTTATTACGGGGGAGATCTCTTTAAGCAGGAGAAAGGAAATTGTTCAAGAATTAAAGGAAACGACAAACGGAATCTTACTATGTACACAACAGTCCCTTTCAAGCAGTATGAATATTGATTTTGTGAATAGGGTTCTTATTATTGAAATGATGTGGAACTTTGCAGCACACAAACAATTCTTTGCGAGGTTCATCCGCTACACATCTAAGCAACAAAAAGAGATTCACTTTTTAACAGCAGAGAATACGATTGAATCTAACCTTTTAAAGTTGATCATGGACAAAGAAAGGCTGAATTCATTCATGAAAAATGATGATGTTGAAGAATCTGAAGTGATGGATCGGTTTGGAGTGGATTACGATATTTTAAATATGCTTTTAACCAAAGAAACAGACGAGGACGGAAACAGTTATATTAACTGGGGAAATCAAAAGGTAGTTTAGAAAGAAAAGGAGGATCTTAAATGGACAAAGTTTTTTCTGTTGATAGGGAAGTGCTATTTTATTCATTTAGGTATGCTTTGGGAAGACGGACTTTTGCACCAAGCAATGTTGTTGAAAATATAAAAGCAAACATCCAACGTGTAAGCGATGGTGATATGAAAGCATATATTAAAGAAATAAATAAGTGCAATTATTTTGGAGATAAAATGGATGAAAGGTTTTGGAAAGAGTTTAAAGATTATTTAGAGGATGAATTAAAGCAACGAAACTCAAATGAAGGGTAGGAATTACCTACCCTTTAAGCATAAAATTAATGTTGACACCTAATATAATGTAGTGTAATATAATGGGTAGATAGGACAGCACGATATATAATAAACAATAAAAAATGGAGGAAATTGAAATGAATAAAACCTTAAAGATTACATCAAATCCATACAGAATAACTATGGTTGTTAAGTTAATTGAAAAGGGAGATAAATGGGGATTGCGGGATATGCTTACATATGACGAGGAAGATCCAATGGTAGAATTTAATACAGAATATGGGGGATATATATCAAGATATTATTTATCAACTTTTACGAAGGATAATGAGGGTATTTGGTTAGAAGGATCTGATGAAACATTGACGATAGACGGAGAAAACAAAAAAGAGATTGTTGAATGGATTAATAGTGTTACGAAGAAAAAGGATAATGGAGAACCGAAAAAATTACAGGAGTTAAACAAATTCACCGAGATAGTACATAAATTAGGAGAGAAGATGCTAGAAGAGTCGGAGGATTATGCAGAGGAAAGGGTAAATACTCCACCAGAAAAAGTAATGATAACGATTTCCATTAAAGGAAACAACATAGAAATCCCTTTAACAGCGACATCTTATGATGGAATAGTTGAACTCTTAGAAGAGGAAAAAGAATATGTAGAAAAGGGATACTGACTAAAAGGATATCCATTACTATTAGAGGGTGGGAGTATTCCCATCCATTAATTATAAAAAATAATCGATATATAATAAAATGTAATGTCAACAGATGTTTAGATAATAAATACCATTTAACAGATAAAACAATGTGTAATAATGCACTGGGAGGAATTAGAATGAAAAAAATAACTCGAGATCGATTACAAACATTTAATAATAAGGTTATCCAATTAATTAAACATCATGGAGCAGTAGATAGTAATTTATCGGGGTATGATTATAAAATTGAAACAGAGGAATTAGGAAATTTCCATATTAAAATAGAAGATGAAGATATGGGGGGAAGAAGCGTAATTTACTCTATATATGGCAGATTTGAAGATGTAAATAAGGCATACAATTACTTGGTTATGGCTGGAGGAAATATTTATAACGGTAAGCTAAATTATCATGATTATGAATCAGATAGTTGTATCAGTCGATTAGAGACAATGCTAAATAGATTCTCACTAGCAAGTTTGAGTGTATAAGAAACTAATAAGGGTTTAAATAAAAAAGGAGAAATAAACATGAGAACAAGAATGAATAAAACTGAAAACAATTTACAGACGGTTTGGGAGCAATTAGACAACGCAAGTGGAGAACTGGATAATGCATTAACAAATTTAGGTATGATGAGAAATATTCCAGGAGAAGTGAAGAAAAGTATTGATTTAATTGATACGTCACAAATCGTAAATTTAAAAAATGAGATTGAGAAATTAATGAATAAAAAGGATCAGTAATACAATAGAAAAGGTAAAAGGGAGGGGTAGGTAACGTACCATCCCTTTTTCTTTTTCATGGTAAGAAAAGACAAAGAAACAGATAAATAACTGATAGAATAAATAAACCAATAAACAATGATATACATAAAGAAGAAAGGAAGGGAAAGTTTAGTCAGTAATAATTTCATATCCCGTAACTAATTTATTATTATTGAAACAAATCACAAGCATTTGATCATCAATTGGAATTAATCCTTTTTCATCACCTAGAAAATAGGAAATGTTACCCTCATCGTCTACTTTACTTGGTCTACCTAATAAATTTATTACTTCATCTTTATTCATTTCGACCAGTTCATAATGGTTCAAGAAATCTTCTACCATATAAGACCTATCTTGTGAGTTAGTTAACCACTTCTCAACGGTGAATTGCATACGATGTTCATTCAATCCCATCATGAATAAACATATAATAGGAAAAACTATACTGATAGTGGTAATAAGCATGGTCTTATTTTTAGAGATTTTAACATTATTTGATTTGTCCTTTTTCACAAGGAACAATAATATTAACAATAAAAATATTAAAGGAATCAATATTATTGACATACTTATAATACCAAAGGTTGTTCGGTCTAAGTCTATTAGTACTAGGAAAATAGTATAAAGTAATACATAGACAATCATAGATGACCAAAGGAATATATTTGTTATTTTTGACATTATTTTTTCACCTCAATATTATAAAATTCTTAAATCATACTTCAGATTCTCAAGTTTAAGTTGATACACATCATAAAACATAAGAATACCCTCTTATTATAAAATAATTGTAACACTTTAGAAGCGAGTATTGGAAGGTTTTTTATAGAGCTTGAAATAAGGAACACCTTCCAATATACTTTTTGATTATTTTATAAAAAAACGCCCCCCCAAATCATAAAGGAAATTGATATCCAGACCTAAAACGCTTTTAAATAAGTTGAAAGACGCATCATAATATTTAAATCTAATTTATAAGTTATAATAATCTTTCTAAAATTTTCAATGTACTTAATGTAGATTATTGATTTGCTATTTAAATAGTTTGTGATAGTATAAATATGGTAAAAATAATTTTAGGAGGAATTTGATTGAAAAAAAAGTTGTTGATAGCAGGTGCTTCTTTAGCATTAACTTTAGGTGTTGCAACACCTTCCTTTGCATCCAGTGATACACCTAAGGAAACAGAGCCATTCAATTATTCTACTTTTAAGGAAACCTATTACTCTAGCATTCCAGAAGAAGTTAAGAATTATGAAGTAGATACGGAAATAGGTAATGGCGAATATTACTTGACAGATGAAGAGGTAACCACGGTCACGTTCGAATCGTTAATTGCTATTAACGAAAAAATTAAAGATGATAACATTTTAGAGTTATATTCAGAAGAAAAAGCAAATGAAATTGTAGCTAAACTTATTAAGGAAAGTATTAATGACACTGAAGGAACCAAAAGTAGATCTTATGATTATGAGATTCCAGGATGGGATAATTTAAATAGTGCAGAAAAAGATTTAGCTAAAAAGCATCCTATAGAATTTACCAGTTATGCTCTCACAGCAGTTGCGGCAGGTAATCTAGCTGAAGCTTACTACGGTGAATCTCAATTATATCAAGGAAATGGTGACGCTTTCAGACATTCTTATTGGAATGCAATTCTTGTACAAGAATTAGGAAATGATCCTCTACACGGAACTCAGAGAGCACGTACTTGGACTACCGCACATGAAGCAACTTCGTCTGGAAATGACAAAGAGATGGATTTATTTAATAACGAAGTTGGAATATACCATGCATACTTGAATTTTAATGACACAAGATCACAACTAAGTGACGCTTTAAGAAAACAAGTATCACAAGGCGGATTGGTTAGAATTGTAGGAGGAGAGTTAGCTGCTACCAGTGGAGTAACTGGAAAGTAAAATCTAATATACCATTAGTCTAAGAGAAACATAGATAAGAAGACAGGATGGCAATACCCAAGGGATAGATATATTATCTATCCCTTTTTTACATAAAATGATTTACATTTATTTAAATATAGTGTAATATTATAGTTAGATAAGAAAGAAGAAAAGAGGGCGATAAAATTCCCATCCTCTTTTTTGATAAGAATTTAAGCATTAGACATCTAAAAGACTGATAGAATTTAGAACTACAAACAGTAGTTACGGAAGTGAAGATCTTTAACAGAGTTATTATAAAATAAAGTGTAATTAATTCCATAAAAGAGGGAGATGATTTAGGTGGAAAATCTAGTTAAAGTCATTGGAATAATAACCGCAGTAGCCTTATCAACAATTATTGGAATGTTAGCTTTCACAGGAGACACCTTTTGGTTAGGGTTACTGTTCGGATTATATATAGGAATGTGGTTAGGAGGTGTTTACAAGAGATCAAATCAACGAATAGAGGTAGATGAAGAAGTCACTTCAACAGATAGAGGGGGGTTTAAATGAAAAACAGGGTAATGACCTTACCTATTGGAACTAATTTCCATGTCGATAATGGGCTTTGGAATGGGAGAATTATAGAAGAAAATGGAGTAAGATATTTATTAGTATTGGAAACAGGCAGTAAAATAAAGCTTCCAAATAGGGATGTTACAGAAGATCTTGAAATTATTACAGAGGAAGAACAGATAAAAAGAGAAGAGGAGTGGAGAAAGGAATGGGAAAAAACCGGATACCTGTAAGGAAGAAAGAGTGATAGGTGGTTTTGTGCATAAAATAGGAGGGGTATAAGTGAATAGCCAAAAAAAGAAACACGATAGTTACGCATTATTGAGTTTGTCGAAAGTAAGCCATGGGAAGGAAACAGAATTATTTGGGAGTAGCATTAAACATAATAATACAGTTAGGTTAAGCATTAAACCTGCTGCAGTAGACAGACATCTAAATACAGATAGGTATTATAACGCGGGAAGAGAGTACATTGAAGTAGAAATGTCCTATTCTCAATTTGCCGAGGCAATGGTGTCAATGAATCAAGGAGAAGGAATACCTTGTACATTAAAGTATTTAAATGGAAAGAAGATAGATACACCGACATTTGACAATAAGCGTTTGGAATTTGAAAATGAGTTTTCAGATAAAATGAAAGAAATAGGCAATAAATTAAAACAGCTAACAGAAGAGGCAGAAGATATTTTAGAAAATAAGAAGACCGTTAATAAAGGCGATAGGAATCAGATACTAGGGCAAATCAAAAGTTTACATCAAGAGGTAAATTCTAATATACCATTCTTTTTCACAATGTTTAACGAACAAATGGATAAAACTGTAACTGAAGCTAAGGGAGAAATTGAGGCCTTTACACAAAATAAAGTTAATACATTGGGAATGGAAAAGATGGATGATTTAACTAAATTGAAATAGCTTGGCGATACTAACAAACATTTAACAGTAAAAAAAGAAAGAGGTAAATATAAATATGGATATAGATAAAGCAAAATTAGTTAAGTGGCTAAAAGAAGAAAAACATGGTTGTAAAGTAAGAGGAGAACAGGAAAGAGAAAATGCCTGTTCAGAGTTACTACTCAAGATTAACCGTGGATACTTCAATAAGGGAAAGTGAAAATAGTTCTGTTTCTAATAAAGGGAAGTAATTGACACATATTGAGAAAGAGGGAGAAGTTAAATGTTAGCAAAATTACAACTGTGGTTTTTCAGTAGAGGTGCTGCTAAAGAAGACTATTGTTTATGGGATCGATTTGGAAATATCATACAAGATATAAGAACAAACATTAATACAAGGATCGTTACAAATAAGAAGGTGTAAATATTGAATTTAAAAGCGATTGTTTCAGGTTATATTTACAAAAATGAAAAATCAGAAAAAGATATTGAAATATTAACCCAAGTAGATAATGACGAAAATGACACAGAGGCTTTTTGCGGAATTGCCGATGCTTTATTAGATAAGATCGACACAGGAGATAGAGAAGATTATTATTACATGGCTATTGTTGAAGCTAAATTAGTAACACATCGAGGAATAGACTATACGGAATATGACACAGAATACTATGTCAATGAAATCAAAAGTATTGAAGATATTAGTGCCTAGTACGAGGGAGTGGAAACTAAAATGTATTATATTGTGTGTTTAAATGAAGGAGAATTTCTATTCGATTATGATTTATCAACTAATCAAATAGAAGTAACCTCTATGGATATCGAAGCCAGACAATTTGAATCTAAAGTAAAAGCAAATTATGTAGCTGAACGTATCGGGGGAAAAGTAAAAGAAATCAATTAGAATCACCCCATTTAAATACAAGAGGGATATTAATGTGTATACTTCCACAATATACTATAACTACGTAATCAACTATATGAGATAATAGTATAGAGGTGAGATATATGATATTTACACCAATAAAACCAATGCTTCTATGTATGGGAAAAGAAGTAACTAATAATCCAGGTAAGTTATACGATATTAAATGGGATGGGTGGAGAATACTCCTACACAAGCAGGGTAACAGAATAGAGGCCTTTACCAGACATGGTAACAATGTCACTTTTTTGTTCCCTGAACTAGATAAAGTTAAAGAAAATATAAAAGCGGATACGGCCATACTAGATTGTGAGGGTGTGGTATTAAGAAAAGGAATTTCAAACTTCAATGACTTTTCCTATAGAGGATTGCTTAGGAACAAACAAAAGATAGTAGATGCGACTGAGACACATCCTGTATCCTTTATTGCTTTTGATATTATACAAACCAATAAAACACACATGAAAGAACCCTTAATAGATAGGAAGAGACGACTACAGGAGATATTAACTCCCTCCAACGTAATAAGTCCAACCCCATTCATTCTTGAAAATGGAAAAGATATATATAAACTAACGAAAGAACAAGGGATGGAAGGTATTGTTGAAAAATCTATTCAATCCGTTTATAAGCTAAACACTAGGTCATCAAGTTGGTTAAAACATAAGCACTTTAAGTATATGGATGCAGTAATCATGGGCTACAAGGAGAATCCTTTCTGTTTAATTGTAGGGGCTGTATTTTCAGGAAAAATAAAACCTATTGCAACTGTTAAATACGGGTATACTTCCGAGGATAAAAAAGCATTTCGATCCGTTTCAAGGGGAATTATCACAAAGGAAGAGAACGGTGTTACGTGGGTTGAACCGCTACTGTGCTGTAATATAAAATATTTAGAACGAAACGAAAATGACAGACTACGAATTACCTCTTTTAATGGGTTCAAACTAGACAAACAGGCAATTGAATGTGGTTGGAATTAGAATCCTAATTATTCGTAATAGGATTCTTTTTCTTAAACAATGTGTTTACCAATAAATTAATTTAGTGTAACTTTAATTTGAGATTGCTGGAACGAAGAGTTTAAAGATAATCTAAAAATAGTTGATAAGAAAATAAAAATATAAGAAATAACAGTGAGTTATATTAAGGAGGAAGTAAATAGATGGAAATAAAGATAAGTAAAAGGAGTAGTGAAGTGTCTAAAAATGATAAGGGGATTATAGGTAAAGATGTGGAGAGTCAAATGAAGAAGGGGTTTGATTTAAACACAGTTAAGACGGTCGAGTGTTTAGAATGTAAAGAATTACATCGAACGAATTCTGAGGGTTATTTAACTGTATATGGGAATATTTGCATAGGAAAGTCAGGGGGAATCTTAGGAGGAGGTTCATGGGAAAATGAAGGAATACCAGTGAATACACTTTGTATTGAGTGCTTTGTTGAGTTTATACGAAAATACAATTAATAGGTTGGGATATTGGGGATGGAAAAATACTCAAACAAGATAATACTCCCATACCGAATACATAAGAAAAGACACTTGAAAATTATTTAAATTGAAACTATTAAGAGAAGGGTATGAAGATGTAGTTTTAAATTGTTCATGTGAAATTCTTAGAGATAGTGTTTAAATAAAAAGTGGAGGTAGGACAGGAAATGATCAATAATTTATGTAAACAGGCATATGAAACAGCGAAAGAAAAGGGGTGGCATGATGCACCGATAGAAACGGGAACGTCACTTGCTCTTATTCATTCGGAAGTTAGTGAAGCCTTAGAAGCGGATCGAAAAGGGAATCAAGAAAATTTCAAGGAAGAACTAGCCGATATATGTATTAGAGTATTTAACCTGTGTGGGTCAAGGGGAATTGATTTAGAGAACGAGATTTTAACGAAAATGGAGAAAAATAAAGATAGATCATATAAACATGGAGGAAAGGCCTATTAAAAGGAGGAATACATTGGTAGACATCGATTTAAACAAATCTAATTTAACATGGTTAGAGGAAAGAACAATTATTTTATCACCTACAGGCAGTTATGCATATGGAACAAATACAAAGGAGTCTGATAGAGATTATAAAGGTGTTTGTATTCCACCTATTGAATATTATCTGGGATTGGAATCCTTTAATGAGTATAATAATAGTGGGGGTAAAAACTTCAAGAATACAAAAGATGATGTTGACGTGAATATTATTCATATCAATAAATTTGTAAAAGATGCAATGAGGGGAGTTCCCAACAATATTGAAATTTTATTTGTCAGAGAGGAAGACTATTTAAAAGTAACCGATCTAGGACGGATTCTTATTGATAACAGACATCTTTTCCTTTCTAAACAGATCCTAAAAACGTTTGGAGGTTATGCATATTCCCAACTTCAAAAACTAAAAAATAAGAAGTCTAATGGAACAGGAAGACATGATCTCATCCAAAAACATGGATATGATACAAAATTTATGGCTCATAGTATTAGGTTGCTGACAAGTGCAATTGAGATCCTGGAAACCGGGGACTTCTCAACATATAGACCGAACAGAGAACACTTACTTGAATGTAGGGAAGGTAAGTATACATTTGAAGAAGCGGTTGAAATGATTGCAGAATATGATACTAAATTGAAAGAAGCAGCGAATAGATCTGACCTTCCAAAGACACCAGATTATCAAAAAATTAATAAGATGTTGGTTGAATTAAATAAGAGAGGTTTGGAATTATAACCAAAAGGGTTATTTTTTCCAACCTCTTTCTTTTTCTTTAAAAGAGGTAGCCTTTGGTCCATACAAATATTCTTCCATTACTTTACAGGTCATATCCCTTAACTCACTTGGAGTATAGGAAATAACAAAGGATTCACTTTCGGTACTTACTTTGTATTCTACGGATTATTTATTTTTGGATATGATCTTTACATCTATATGCAATTCGGAGTATAATTTCCTTTTAATTGTATTCAAATCTCTTTGGATATTCTCAATGACAGAATCTAACTTATCCATGAAAACATTCCCCATCTCAAAAGACTTAAATAACTCACGATCCTTATTCAAAACTTTAAGCGCCATGGGAAGTACAAAGGATTGTTCTACAAGAAATTTTTTGTTAAGATTCAATACTACTCACCTCGCCTTTCATTATTTTATTTATTATACCAACAGGAAGCAGGAAAGTGAATATGGTGGAACAATATACCTGAAACAGGAAATTAAATGAATATACAAGGAGAGGTAACATGTATATTTTAAAGTACTTTGATGGAGATGAAATAGTACTTAGCAAAGGAATAGATAAAAGCTATGCTATAAAAATGGCAGAAAAGAATCAAACTATATACCAAGTTATTAGGAATAATCGAGATAAAGAAATAGTATGGGAAAGAGAAAACCCGGAAGAATAATACAGGAATAACGGGAGAATGAATAAGATATAAGATCCTTAAGGGATTATAAATAAAAGAATTGGTAGGGAAAAGAATGGACGATGAAATAAATAAAGAAGATAAAGAAAAACTTCTTGAAAAACTAAGTAAGGCTCAATCAGATGAATTGGTTACATTTGCTTCGGAAGAATGGGAACTTCTTAAAAAGTTATTAAAATAGGAGAGACGAGTATAAGAACAAGGATTATTAGTTTAATCCTTTTAATTTTGCTTTATTCATTGACATTTAATATAAAGTAATGTAATATTAGGTATACAGAAACGATATGGGAGAGATAAACATGAGTACAAGAAAAAAGAATGGTTCAATGAAAATTATATCAACAATAATTGCTATAGCAATTGTAGCAGGAGTTCTACTATTTGGTAGTAATGACGTAAAATATATGGTATTCGATACATTAGGAATCGATGGTGTTGAACAATTTGCAGAAGAACCAGAGTCTAAACAAGATAGTGCTATTATAGATAACGGTAAATCAGATTTTACATATGAAGAATTACAGCAAACAGAAGGATTTATAGAGTTTGGAGAGTTAGATCATTTAGGTAGAGCAACAGCAGCTAACGCAACAATCACAAAAGACATGTACAAAACAGGAACAAGTGCGAATCAGAGTATTAAGCCTACTGGATGGATAAGCGGTAAAAAGCCACACGGACATGCAAGAGGACACTTAATAGGAAATCAATTAGGTGGAAGTGGAGATGACGAGCGTAACTTAGCAACAATTTACCAAAACCCTGTAAATACACCTAACATGACAAAGTATGAAAACGAAGTAAAGAATGCAATTGTAGAAGGTGATGTAGTACGATACCGAGTAACACCAGTATTTGACGGAGATGAGTTGTTTGCAAGGGAAATCCGTATGGAAGGAAAAAGTTTAACAGATTGGGGAACAGTTGATTTTGATGTAACGATTCCAAACGAAAAAGATGAAGACGATGAAGAATAATAAAAAAAGTAAAGGTCATTCTTAAAAGGGTGACCTTTTTTGTTGATAAATGTTAGGTAAGAATAGAAAGTAAAACAAGGTGAAGGTGGTGTACGATAGGAAAATAAAAGGTGTACTATTAGTAACAGGATTAACTATTTAAATGAGTCTAAATAATTCATTTACTTTTAAAATAAAGTAGTGTATAATAGAAAATAGAAAGCACAGGAGGGAACGGAATGATAAAAGACATCGATGGTCTTAAACCAGGAACAAAGATAGAATACGGTATGTTTACAAATATAACTTTTGAAGGCACGGATAGTAAACACGTTATTATGAAAGATAAAAATGGAAATGAAAAAAGGGTATTTAAATCTTTATTTAAAAAGTATGGGAACATAGTTAACAAGTAAAGCAAAAAAATAAGGAGGGTATTTACATGAACATGTTCAAAAAAGTACAAGAAGAAAATCCAAATATAAAGGATAGTGAGGTAACAAACGTATTAGGGGAACATGGGGTAGAAGATATAAACGACTATTTGATATTTAGCGATAAGAAGGATAGAAAGACTTTTCTTAAAACATATGAAGTATTAAAAGATAAAAACACAATCACCTTTAAAGAGGATGAACAAACCCTTATAGCACAAACAATAGATGGAGATTATGTGATAAGTAGTTTGGACGGAATTAGAGTAGTGGATGTGTCCTTAGATAAGAATATTGAAGAGTTTTATGAGGGGTATACCTCATTGGAATTTTTGAGTGAGTATGTAGATGGAAAAATAAAGTCTAATATTTTAGCACCTATGGAATAAAGGAGAGATATTAAAATGGAAATCATAGAACTGTTCGAGTCACTTTCAGGAAGATACCACTTGGAAGAAAATTTTAAGGCACGTTTGAATGTTTTAGTTGTAGACAGATACATAGGGGAAGATGATTCTGAAAAAATGATGCAAGTTATCCGACATGCAATTATAGATGGAAAAGTAGAAGCGGCTATGGAAGCGTATGAGTGGGAACTTGACACGCATACAAGAGAGGAAACATTTAAGGTAGTGGAAGACGTTTACTGGATAGGAAGCAGTAAAAAAAGAAGGTAATAAGGGGTCAAATACTAAACAACGTCCATGAGGGTGCATACAATGAAGAGGTTAGTAATAATTCTATATGAAGTATTTATGATAAGTCTGGTTATTTTTTCATTAGTTTACACCTGGCTAGGCATAGGCGGAGCTGGTAAGCTTTTTGTTAAAATAATGTGGATGATATTCCTTGTGGACGTTGTAGCAAGATTTGTGGCAACTAAGGGGAAATGGAAATATTTAAAAGAAAATCCGTTTGATGTTGTCTCTGTTATTCCTTTGGAGGATTCATTACTCCTTGCAAGGTTTGCAAGGTTAATTAAGTTATTCAGATTAAAAACTGCATTAAAACGATATATCAATCCATTTATTGAATACATGAAGAACATTAGTCTTAAGAATATAACACTTGTTTGTATAGGAATAAATATAGTTGGAAGTATCCTTGTATATAGTAAAACAGACTGGGGTATAACGAAAACCTTTATATGGGTAGTTAGTAATTTTATAAAATTTAATTATATAGAGGGAATGAACGACAATTACATTTTAGCAGTAGCTTTATGTGTAAAAATAACAGGGGTTGTTTATGTAGGGAGTATTATAAAGGAGTTATTACAGTTTTTAAATGAAAAATTGCGAGGAAGGCTTAAAAAACAAGACAAGCAAAAAACATATAATATAAACGAGAAAGAAAGACTTGAAAATAAAGGGTAAATAATTATACAAAACTATTTACATTTAAATAAATATAGTGTAATATAAAGATAAGATCAAATTACAAGTAGCAGAATAAATGAACGTCTAACAAGATTAAGGAGAGATAATAAATGGGAGCAACAGACTTTGTAGAAATTATCACAGCGAGTTCACCACAAGAGGGGTATAAAGAGATAGTAGAAGACTATATTAGTATGTATGGGAACGATCCGTATAACGGAACAATGAGTACAAGTAGATTAGGAAACGTTGTAAAAAGATACGACAAGTATTTAAAGAGGAACGAGGACGAAGCCTTTAAATACGTACACGATGAAAACGGAGGGGAAAAGGGCGTTGCAAAGGTAATTGATTTAGGTGTAGTTGAATGGCGGGCAATAACTATTAAAAAGAAAGCAACAGGCAATAAGCCAAGTTATAAAATGATGTATGTTGTAGAGAAAAATGGAGGTTTCCAAAGTCAATTTAATAGTAAGTTAAAAACATTTCCGACCAAAAAGGAAGCGGACGATTACGCTATGAGATACCTAAAAGACAATTCAGCAGAAGATGTTTCTGTTAAAAAGGAGTATGTATTGATTAGTGGGAACAGCGAGGTTACAGAGTTTACTAGGGAGGTAAAGACATATAAAACAAAACCAAATCTAAAATATAACGAAAATAGAACGATAATTGCGTACCATAAGTACTTATATTTTGGTTTGGCAAGTATGTAGTATCATTTAGAAAAACATTAGAGAGCATGGTGCTCTCTTTTTTTGATAATTAATTTCCCTTCAAATATAAATAAGGACAAAAAAGTAAAATTATTCACCAAAATATGTTTACATATAAATAAAAGTAGTGTATAATAAAGTTATTGAGTTAGAGATGAAAAAGTACATAAGTAACTATCTAGGAGGAATATAAAATGGCAACAATTAATCAGTTTGAAGTAAAGGCATTGAAGTATTATCCAGATCATGAAGGAATGTCAGTACCATATGGAAACTTATATTATAAAAACAGTAAAATGGGAGAGTTTCAAGCAGATGCTTGGGCAGGTCCAATGGGGTATACGCACACAAGCAAAAAGGTTTCAGAGGAAGAAATGATGAAGGAACTTAAGAGTATACAAACCAAAAACGGATGGGATGATTTTTTTGGGAGTTTTGATATTTTACTGGATGTTTTAATAGATTTCAAAGAAGATGAAACAGCATTTAAAAAGTTACAAAAAAAGAACAGTATCTATTTGAAACTAGATGTGGATATGACCAAAGAACCGGGACAGATTTTCATACATCCTTCAGGATATTCCATTTCAGAAAACGCTACTGAGGAAGATATATCAAAAGCAGTAGAAGAAATTAAAGGGGATAAGGAGAATGTACAGGTAACTGTGTATAGGAGTTTAGATGATTTTAATATGTAACATAGATATAAAAAGAAAATAAAAACAAGGAGATATAAAATGAAATTATCAGAGTTCTTTTCAAGTGGGATTATGCACAAGAAGGCTAAACTTAAAATAGACATTTCATTAGATAACGGTGAGAAGATGAGTAGGGGAGAAGAAGTAAGTGTTTTAAAGGATTATGGGGAAGGGTACTACCATATCGAACATAATGATTTTGCATGTAAAGCACACAGGAATGAGATTGACTTTATTAACTAAAGAGGACGATGGCGAGCGAAACAAAAAGACCACCAACAGAGGGAGGTCTTTTTTGTTTAAATAAAACAGATAAGTTATCCCCTTATATAAAAGGAAATATGCGTTAAATTGGAATTAGAAAGGAAAGAGGAGGTGTTTCAATGAATAAATACTCACTATATTTACAGGCATTAAAAAATGAAGTATATGAACGTATTGAAGATGAGAAGAATAAGGAACTTATCAAACGTAATGCTTTATATGGAGTAAAGGTAATTAAGTCTTTACCGAGGGAATTAACATACGATCAATCTGTTTATGCTTTTCATTTAACTAATTCAATCCAACAAATAATGAGTCAACTGACACCTAAAGAGTTTATGAACATATTCCCTATAACAAAAGATTACAAGGGATATAAGTGGGATATTAAGGATTACTATTCTACGATGGAATATGTAAATAAGTTAGATCAGTCTAGGCCTATAGGAGAAGAAATTGATAAATTTTTAAGGGAATACATGAATGAAGAAATAAACAGATTCAGTATTGCTATTTTAAGATTGATGAGTAGTATAAGGCGTTATGAAGGTAAACTTACAATAGCAGAAGAATGGGCCAGTGAGAACAAAATAGAAACATATCAAAAGCATAAAGATAATAAGGGAAATGAATTCCTGTTAGATAAAAAGGGAAGAACTCAAAAAATAACCAAGCCAAGACCGAAGCATTTAAAGGTAGTCAAATAAAGAAAAATGAATGATTGCCTTTATATTTCAAAACAAAATTAAGGAAACGAAGCTATTTAAGAGATAAGAAAATAGCTGCGATATCGGCAATGTTTAGTGAAAAGACATTAACACATAAAAGATAAGGGAGATGTTTATGTATGAGAAACAAATTAAGTAGAAACAAGAAGAAAATAGGTATTTCAGTTGTTATAGTAGCTATTTTAACAGCAGTAGTAACATTATGTAATGGTGAGGTAAAACAGCAACAGAAGAAGAAGCTGCAAATCTAAATTACAGGGATCTATAACAGTCAAACTAATAAGAGTGCCTAGGGGCATTCTTTTGTTTTATTATTTAAATTGACAAATAATAATAAGTAGTGTAACATAGTGGTTAGATAAGATAAGCCAAAAACAAAAAGAAGATAAGAAATTATCTCGAACATAAGACCAAATAGAGTAATGTTCGAGTTATGATGTATAAATTATTAAGGGAGGTTTTATTAATGGTAAAAATATTAAATAGAAACAAAGTTTTATTGGGATTATTGGTAGTTTTAACCGTGGTCATATCAGCATGTAGTGGAGAAAATGGAAAGACGTTAAAACCGAATGATGTGTTACAAGCGTTTGAGGATGCGGGATTAGCGGTTGGCGAAGATGCAAGGGAAATGACAGAGGAAGATTATGGGATGATACCAAAATCAGATGACGACATTATCTTAACGATGTCCTCTCTAGGAGAAGATGTAGAGGTAAGGATTCTCTATTATGAAGACGAGGTTCTCCTTAACAATACAAGAGATCATTACGAGATGATGGAAGAAGATATGGGAATGCCGAGTAGCCATGTATTCAAGAAAGATAATGTACTCGTACAAATTAAAGGAGATTTTTCTGATGAAGAAGCGAAAGAATTTGAAAAGGTACTAAGTACTATTAACTAATAATGCGAGGACATCTTATGGTGTCCTTTTTGTTTTTATTTTGGTTTACCTTTAATATAAAATAGTGTATTATAGTATTTAGATAAGATATTCTAAAATACATTAAATGGAGGGTATGGGAAATGAGTATATGGGAATATAAGCCAACAAACAGAAAATGTTTAGAAGGAAAGAAAGTATTTGCTGCCTATTTTGACGGAGAACTTGTAGGGTATCGTTTCAAAACACCAATGCAAACGATTAGGAAAATACAAAGAGTCTACAAGAAACTTGGTGTGCCTAGGTGGAACGAGGCAACTTTATATAACGGTTGGTACTTCCATGAAGGAAGAAACATTTATATAAACTACAAAGATGGGAAGGCCGTTGATAAGAAAACACAAATCAAAGGGATGCCAATGGGTTATGTTAGTTAAAGGAACAATTAAGGGTGGGTTGAAATGGAGTAGATTAAACAAGGGGTGGTTTAGAAATAAGCGATAAATAACCTGTATTAAGGAATAAAAGAGGATGAATAGGAGGAGTCAATAATGAAAGTATTAAATGAAATAGTAGGAAAAGATTCACCATTAATAGATAGACTATATATCCCCATTACCTATTGTTTAAACTGCGATGATCCTATACATAACAATGATACACACATCAAGGAGTATTGCGGTAGTGATTGTCAGAACGAACATGATCAAGTTATGAGGTATGTTTTAGAAGAAATTTAAAGAGAAAAAGGAGGAGAGATTAAGATGGATGAAAGGTTACAAGAATTGTTGAAACGAAAACCCAGCAAATGGGGGAATGTATCTGTTAAAACTTTTGAACAGGATATAAAACTAATAACGTCTTGGGTAAAAGAGCAGCAGAAGCTTACGAATAAACATGCCTATGAGAACGCAAGGGTAGAGGACAAAATAATGGCCTATGCGAAAAAGAACGGATTGCTGGATTATGTAGATAAATGGGGAAATAAGCCATACAGCGATGAAGATCACAATATTATTGTTATGTTAAAGGAATTGTTTGATGAATTAGATACAAGAGCAACGTAATGTCACCATTACAGGGGAGATACACATGGAACTCTGTTTCTGACAAAAGGGGATCGAAGATATGGATAAGATCAAATGTATATATTGTGGAAAAATAAATGATTTAAGCGAAACTACCTTGTTAAAAGAAAAGCAGAATGAGAATGATTCACAAGTTAGACAATTAGAATGTAAAAAGTGTGAAGAGAAACATACATTTTTTAATTAAATAATATCACAATACGTAAAAGAAGAAGAAGATGTGAATAAAACAATGGAAGTTGCTGATGTTGTGAGGGTTAAAACAAGTTTAACAGGAATTTATGAAGGAGAAATATTAGAATTTAGGGGAAGAAATACCCTGGTAAGAGTTAATGGAATTGTATCGATTGACGAATGTGATTTAGTTTAAATATAGGACAAAAGATTTGAACAAAATACGGCATAGTAAGGGGATAAATAGAATGGTTAGAATCAAACCTAAAAATTACAGTTGTTCAAGGTGTCATAGAAACCAATACACAACAGAGAAATGTCATGGGTGTGGAAGTAAAGTATTTGTAGAAGTGAAATACAGTGAAAATTACACCATAACGTTTACCGAGGAAGAGTTGGGTATTATCCAAAATTGGGGATTTATAGTAACAACGGAAAGACCGTTAAGTAAGCAAGAGAAAGAACTTTATTCCAAAATAACGAATGCCTAGCTAATAGAATCTATATAAGAAGATAGATAAGAAGATACCCTTTCCGCAGAAATTACCATGCTAACCTATAAACATGATAAGCAAAAAATGTTAAATATAGGGGAATCTGCGGAAGGAAGTCAAGTTAGGTGTGTAATGGAAATAATCAATTTAGAGTATATAGATTCCTTGATTACAGGGGAAATATTATTTATATAGGAAAAACTAAAAACCTTAATCAACGTATATACCATCATTTTTCTTATGGTCACTTACCGAAAGAATGCTATGACCAGGTAGTAGCTGTTGAGTATATAGAAATGGTTAGTAAAGGCGAAATGGATATGTATGAAATATATTTAATTAACAATGTCCTGCCCTACTTCAATACCAGGGACAAAAGAGAAGATACATTTACCTTTCAATTGCCAGAAAAAAGATGGAAAAGGTTTGATAGATTAAGGCATGATAAGCCAATAGAGGAGCCTCCTATTAATATGGAGGATGAACTAGAAATACTACAAAATAAGTTATATGAAGCAGAGTCAGAGATCAAACGAACAAGAGTAAGAATACGAGATTTTTATATAAAGAATTTAGAAAGAACTATTTTAGAGAATAAAGATATTGATACAAGTACCAAACAGAGAATGAAAGAGAATATAGACTACATCAGGTTAGAACTTAACTATTTAAAGCATTACGGAAACAAAGAAAAACAGGATCAAATCCGGGAAGAGTATTTGTCTAACCGATCGGCTTGAAGGATATACTTGTTTACGCTCGTTGAGGAGGAGACTTCCTTCCTAAATATATTAAAAAAGAACTTAGGTTTTATTCCGTTGAAATTGAATTAGACTTCTTCAATTTATTTTAACGGAACTACATAGAGACACAAAATGCGAACTAAGGGAGAGAAAATGAATGAGGGTAGATAAAACAATATCTGAATTACATCACCTCACAATAAATGGGGATGTTGTTGAAGTATCTCAAATGGCAATAAACACAATAAAAAAGTTACAAGAAGAGCTAATGGAATGGGAGTCAGGTCAACGTCAAACCGTTCAAGACTATAATGCTTATCGTGACAGAGGTGTTCAGTTATATGAAAAGGGTCAGAAAATTAAAGAATTGACAGAAGAAAACGAACGAATGAAACGAATAATCAAGTCAAATGCATTTGTTATTGATGAAAATATTTAGATCACAGTTCGATAAAATTACGTATTAGACATAAAAATAGAAGGGGAATTAGAAGGTATGAGAGAGAAACACGGGTTGAATCAGTATCGTTTAAATTATGCTAAAAACTACGCACAAAACTTTTTAGAGACAGTCAATAAAATTGAAATGATGTTCCAAATGTCGGAGCAGGGATTAGTCAAAGAGGAAGTAGCAGGGAACTATATTTCAAACAACATCAAAGAGTTAGATAGAAATTGGGAGTATTTTAAAAGCTATATCGAACAACGGGACAATAAGTAGCGGACATTTGACCGAGTTAATGAATTAGGAGGGGCTTAGATAATGAGTTGTAACAATATAAATGAATTTAATGCGGGTGATGTCGTTCTAGTACCTAGAGGGCAGAAAACCAGGCTTTTTGAAGTATTAGATATAAACGGGGACAGAGTTATTATAACTAATGACTATGTGCAAATTTCAAGGAATCCAGAGGATATTGTCATGGTTTGTAGGAAAGGGAATAGAGAAGATATTCACACGGAAAAGAAAACAGAAACTTCGGAGGGTAACAATGAGTATTAAAGACATGGTTAAAGGACACGAAGAAATTGCGAGAGACATTCAACAATTCATGTGGGAAGGGAAACCTTTTAAGAGCGAAAAGAGGAAACATACAGTAGAAGAACTTGAGGACTTTATTGAAAGTATTAGGAGACAAAGTTGGTCAAATTATGATTCAGGTTCTAAGTATTTAGGGTGGAATTAGTACGAAAAGTTCATATGAAGCAATAGGGGAAGGAATTAAATAACATGTCTAAATTATATAGAAATGATTCTTTTGAAAAGGACGGAGCCAATCACTTTCTAAGAATACAACCTACAGGGAATTCAATACCGCAACCTGCAAGAATAATTTTGAAGAAGGAATACTGGGAGGACGTAGGAGGTTTAAAAGGGTGGGAAACAACGGTTATATATGACAAAACTTTCGAGGATTGGGCATACGCATACGCATACGCAGTATACAACGAGATATTAAGGAGGTCAGGTAGAAAACCTATACGGAGGAGGTAAGGTAAAATACGGAATGGAAAGAGGGTTGCAAATGACAGAACTTGAGATATACAAATTTGTACAAGATAAAGAAATAAACTGGCACGAGGATAAACTAATGCTCTGGCTTGAAGGGGCTGAGTTACGAGAGTTTTCCGATATAGAAGGAGATAACATTGTAGAAGATGGGGGATATGAAGTTACCCTTGTTCACGGAGGATCTATCTGTATAGAGCTTAATGATATATGTGAATTACATGAGATAGATCCCGAAAACATTTTACAAAAAGAGGTGTAGTTTGTGGGGGATAAAAAAGAAGGAGTAGAACTATATACTATCCGAAAGGACGTAATTTGTTTAAGTTGTGAAAGCAGCGGAGCAGTTCAACATTACGGAAACCATTATCCGAAAGGTCTTGGAGAAAATACATACTTACCGCAGTATAAAGAAAAACCCTACATGTCCATGGCGATGGGTTTAGGGGGAACGATACCATACCAATGCATAAACTGTAACAGATTCGGGTTAATTGACTTTGGAGGATTGGAAGGATACCAGCAACAGTTTAAAAGCAATAAATAATTATAGAGGAGATGCAAACAATGGAAGAACATGTAAAAGGGTGGTTGCAAGGTACAGAATTTCTAATTGCAACAGAGCAATATTCTTTGTATATCAATAAAGGTAATAAAACCCTTCATATATTTAATGGGGAAGATGTTTGGGAAATAACGTTAAATGAATTGGGTGACTTAGGATTTAAGTAATAACAGGAATTAAGGGGAGATTAGAAATGAAAACAGGTAATTGCTTTAGAAAGAAAGTAGATCTTTTTGATTTAGTAGTTGCTGAGGTTACGGACTTTGACTTAACACGTAACAAAGTATATATAGTAAAAGGAACAACAGATGCCAGCCTAATACAAGTAAGGAATGACAAAGGAGAAAAAGATTATTATACAACGGAGCATTTCAGGTTTTATGAAGGAGAAACAATCGGTATTTAGCAACGAGGTATTCTAAGGCTAAATTAGGTATTACTGAGGAACTTTGATTAGAGTAGGTGTGTGAAATGGAAAACCGGGAAAAGTTAGCGGATATAAAAGATCATTATAGGAATGGGCAATGGGAAAAAATAGATATTAAATGGCTTATTGACCAAGCTGACTCTGTTAATCAGATGAAAGCTGAAGTTAAATATGGTATTCATTCATTAAAGAGAATTAAATTTGCGCCACAAGAATACGCACATAAAATTGTAGACGAGGAAATGAAGGTAATAAAACAGGTCAGGTCACTACACAATACACTTTAGAAGTAATTAACTAAATAAAAGGGGAAATTAAAATGGAATTTTGGGCAATAGGATACTTATATCAAGAGGATGTATTTTTCGATTTAAAAGATAATGAGGATACTATGGATATGACATCAAAGTGTTTGCTGCCAACAAAGGAGATGGCCGAACAATTCATAGAAGATCAGTTGAGTATTGATTACACACCTATCAAGATAGAATTAGAAACATTAAACAAGAATGGAGTATGGTCATGGGCAAGAGACACCGTACCACAATGGGATGAATAAGAAACAGGAAACAAATAATATAACAAAAGGATAGAAAACAACATGAGTAAAAAAACAAAAAAGATTCTTATAATAAGTATGGGAGTATTTATGCTAATAAGTACAATGCTGCCGACAATACAAATATTAGTTGGAAAGTAAGGGAGGTATAAACTATACTTCCTTTTTATTTTATCTTTATTAATATAGTTTACACATTAATAAAAGTAATGTATAATAAAGGTGTAAAAGGTATAGGGGAGCGGATAAATAGGAATAAAGAAATGACAGTACAAGACATCATCAAAGCAAACAGGGAAGGTCACTATAAGGCAAAAAGAGATCTTGCGAAAGAGGATATGAAAACATATTTAGCAGAAGAAAGAAGATTAGTTACTAAACTAAAGGAAGACCTACACCAAGCAGTCATGTACGAATATGGGTATACAGGCGAACAAGCAACAATGCTTTTAGAAGAAGTAAGTCACATTTCCTTACTAGACAATTTTATTTATGAAGTCAAAAAAGAAGCCGATTTTTACAGAGATATGAGGAAAAAGGAAGTTTCATAGGAGAATAAAAACAAAAAACAGAGGATGATTGAAATGGGTTATTATAAAAAGATAGATAAAGTCATGTTAGAAGGGGATAGATACAGTGCTAAAGGAACTCCAGGGGAGGTAAGGAAACGAGGGGTGGATAGTGAGCGTTGTATTGAAGTTGATAATAGTGTAGAAGAGATAAGATTGGTACGTTTTTATAATACAAGTGGAGAAGTGGAATATGGTTTAGCAGTAGTATTGGAATGTGTATTTGAGAACGGGGATATTGTTAGAACAACAATGGATGGGGTAGATTATCTAACCTTAGTGAAGAAATACAGTTCGGATAAAGGAACAATAAGGGGAGACTTCTTGTTTCTATTTCAAGGAGTGTTAGAACGACTTGTCGAGAGACGCGGGGAAGAACATATTTCATTCTTAAATAAATATGAACAACAAGAGGATGAGAAACTAAAGGCAAAAAATTTCAAGCTAAATGTGGGAGATATTACGGATGTACACAACAGAACAGTGTATTTAGGAGAATATTTTTATCTAAAACCGAACTTCAAAAACGATAATTATTTAAATAAACCAAGGAAGTATAAACTGTATCTTAGAATTGATGAAGAAGGAAATTATTTAGACAATGAGTTGTATGTAGAATCAGGAAAAACACAATATAATCAACCTACAGAGAAAAAAGGACATATTGAAGTCGATTTTGCTACCTTAAAAGAGATAGCCTTAGAAAGAATGGAAACAATGTTCAAAAAAGATACAGGATATCGGGAAGGGTACTTAGGGTACAGACCACAAGAAAGTCAAAATAATAAAGCGTATGTCTTAACAAATATCGCAAATACCAAGGAGGAATTGGTAGAACCAACAGCAGAAGATCTCCTTAAAAGAGCATGGTTATGTGGGTGGGATGATACTATGCCGAGGGGCAAATTTGAGCGAGAAGATAGAAGAAGATTGCCATATAAGTATGTAGAAAAGGAATAATATTAGTTTACAACCAATATAAAATAGTGTATATCACTATATAGTGATTAGGGAAATTGTGTAGGTAACTACAGGAGATGTAACAGTCTTTGGTATCTGACTTCTTAGGAAGGGCAACCGAGGTTTGAATCCTCTTTAATAAACTGGCGGTTGCATACAGATATTGGTTCGAATCCAATAAAATTTCCCTAGTCACTTTTATTATGTAAAAAATAAATTAACAGTTGATAAGAAAATACGATAAGTAAACTAAAAAGTGGTATAACATAAAAACAGTTGGAAATATCCTTTCAAAGAAATTATTTTTTAACAAAGGAAGAGGGGTATACTGTTGGCAATCGATGATTTATATATTTATAACATTGAACATGTAAATATCAGAGAAGAAACAACTAGAAGAGACATTTTAGAATTGTTAAAAGAACACGATATAGAATCTTATGACCATTCTCTTTCAGTAGCGTATATAAATTATGCTATAGCAAAGGAAATAGGGTTTGTTGGAGAAGAACTAAAGAATTCCTATGAAAGCGGATTGTATCATGATGTAGGAAAGCTGGGAATGAGTAAAGAATTTATTGGTTATCCGGGAAGATACACGGATGCCATGTTGAGTGAAATGAAAAATCACCCATTAGGTGGAGCAGAATTACTTGAAAGAGTGGGAAATGTGGACAAATCCATAATAGAAGCTGCGAGGAATCATCATTGTAACTTTGATGGAACAGGGTATCCTGGGGGAATTTACGAAGGAGAAATACCTTTAACAGCTAGAATTACAAGAGTGTCAGATAGTGCAGAAGCATATATGACTAATAGGGTTTATAAGGATGGTGGCCAAGTAAAAGATGTCTACAAGGATATTCATTCTTATGAAGGAAAACATTATGATCCTAAAATTGTAGACGGATTCCGCAAAGTACATGAAAAGGTAATGGAGAAGTGTAAGGAATGTGGAGTTACAAATCCTACAAGGGCAGGGTATATGAGAAGATTAAAAGACGAGTATATTTCCCCTTTAACAAAAGGTCAGAAGGATTCAACAACATACAAAAAAGTGAGGTTAGTGGAGAACAGTTTAGTAGACTAATCGCTATTTTATTTAAAAACATTATTTATAAAAGGGAGGATTCCAGTTTTAGGAGTTTCCCTTTTAAACAAAAATTTTATAATATAGTTTACATATAAAATAAAATAGTGTATAATAAAGGTAATCAATAAGAGATACGGAGCAGTAAACATATAAATAAATATTTAAAGGAGAATATAAATGTCAAAATTTGAATTATCAATTGCTAAGGACTATGTACCATCGTGGAGCTACTTAGATGGGGTGAGAGAACTCTTTCAAAATGCCTTAGACCAACAAACTGTAGTAGAAGATAACAAGATGTTTTTCAGTTATAATGAAGAAACTGAAACATTAACCATTGGAAATAAATTGTCTGTTTTAGATACAAGTTCCTTACTGTTAGGAGCAACAACAAAAAGTGATGATGAAGAAACGATTGGACAATTTGGAGAAGGGTATAAAATAGCTACATTAGTCCTTACAAGAGAAAATCATTCAGTAGTATTCTACAATTACGGAGCAAAAGAGGTATGGAGACCGAGATTTGTGAAGTCGAGAAGATATAAAACAGATGTACTCACCTTCTTCGTGGATAAAAAATATCCATGGCAACAAACACCTCATCATAATCTTATTATAGAAATTAATAATATAACAAAGGAACAATATAATGAAATAGTTGAAACTAACCTTCACCTACAGGATATTGGAAAATACTTTGAAACAGACAAGGGAAGAATCCTATTAGAAGATAAATATAAAGGAAAAGTGTTTGTAAACGGATTATTTGTTTGTGATTATAAGGACTATCAATATGGGTATGATTTTAAGCCAAGCCAATTGAATATAGACCGAGATCGTAAGTTGGTAGATAACTTTGATTTAAAATGGCTTGCATCTGAAATGTGGTTAAAACAAAATGGTAATGAGGAAATGAAACGCATTGCCGCTGAACTAATTAAAGAAAATAAAGCAGATGTTGAATTCATAAAAGATGTATGGGTTTCCGGTAGTTTTTATACACAAACAGCGGAGGTTGTACATGAAACTTTTAAGGATGAATACGGGGAAAATGCCGTCCCTGTTTCCACACAAAACGAGTTAGAAACGGTTAGTGGTGACTATAAGCCAATAATGGTATCAAATGAGTACAAAGAAATAGTTCAATCTAGTCCGAAATACAAAGAACCTATGAAGATATATAAGCCATCTCCAAAGGAAAGAATAGAAGAATGGATAGAGGATCATAAACAGTCACTATCCAAAAGAGCAATAACTGAAATGGAATCAATTTTAGAGGATTTAAAGTGAATAACAGAGTAAGGAGAGGGTAGCGCAAAGGTTATCCTCCCCTACAAAACAGATAAGAATATTATTTAAAATGAGCGAAAAAAGAGAGGGAGAAGGAAATGATATACACTTTAATTGATGAATATAAGAGAAGGGCCAATAAAATATGGGTAACTTTTGTAGTAGAATTTCCCAGACAAGTAACCCATGACGGTGAGAAATATGAAACCTCAAATTTATGGGCAGAATTAGTATATAGCGAAGGTGTATTCATAATAAACAAGGATAAAGTAAGGACACACAGTACATATAAAATACCAATGTCTATTGATACAAACAAAATGGAGTCAATTGTTAATCAATCAAGCCTTGCAAAAAGAGCATTTAAGTCTATGAAAAAGTAATCTAGGGAGGGATATATATGGATATGTCGGAATTGTTTAGGGGTATACATGAAAATTATGATGAAAGTAATTTAATTAAGGCTAATGATGCACCACAGATAGCATGGGATAGCCATGGTTTTGATTTAAACAATTTATCGGTATTTCTGGGTATACCAAAGGAATACATTTATTTAACAGGAAATGCTATTAAGCCTGCGGTTGCCTGGGATGGACAATTTACAACGTTAGAAATCCCACCCTTTGTCGAGATGTTAAGTAAATATAATGGGGCATGGAAACAAATAGAAAGGCAAACCAAGAGACAATTAGAAAATGGAAATTATGAAATGTTGTTTCATATGATGGTAAGTAACATGCGCCTATATGTATTTAATCAAACATTTAGCAGTATACCTGAAAACAAGGTGTATGAAGTTTTTAAGTTTGTTTACCAATCAAGTGAATATGGATTTGAGGATTTTCATTGGGGTCAGATCATACCAATGTGTGAAAGGGAAAATAGGCATGATTTAGAGATACTTAAAAGAGAGTACGGAAAGCAACTTACTATATATAGAGGGTGTAAAGATAATACGGAAGACGGATTTAGTTGGACATTAGATAAAGAGGTAGCTGAATTCTTTGCAAACCGCTTCGATACAGAGGGATATGTATTAAAAGGAAAGGTAGATACGGAACAAGTGTTGACTTACATAGATCGAGAGAGTGAAGTTATTGTAGAAATTAATAAAGTAGAGAAGGTAGAAAAGCTATAACCATGAGAATTCTCATGGTTATTTATTTTTTCATATGGAACAATATTGAAAACTTAAAAATAACGTGTAGCATATAAAGTAATAAATTAAAGAGGAGATGTACCAATGCAAATACAAATCCAAATAGTAGATAAGAATGGACTTGGTTATGTAGATGATAAAGGTGATCTTTACACATCAAGAATCATTGAACAGTTAATTTCTTCAGTAGATACATTTGAATATATAGGTACAGCAGATGACTTGGATTTGTATGGGTTAAATGAAGAGCAATTACCTTACTTTATAGAGAAGCTACAAAACAAAATACAACAACAGGCACAAGTTAGTAAGTGGAAGAATCAAGTTACAGAAAGCCTTGTTCAAATGGAGCAACTACATACATATTTAACAGACATAAAAGAAGATCTATATTTCTACTGGAAAACAGATTTAATACTGGCGAAGCTACAGGAGGACGAGTTGCTCGATCTTTAAGTCTTTCTATTTACTTTTCTTAAAAAGAGGGTATCCTACTAAATCTAATGGTCGTTTTTTCAATAAGATTTAGTGGGATATATTAACAAAGGGAATTAAAAAGATAATTTCCATTCTGTATCAAAGTCGATTGGAACACCATCTTCTGTGTATTTTATCCAAATGTCACCATGCTTTAATTTTGCAATATCCTGAAGAGTCGTTTTGATCTCCTTGAGTAATGATTGATCATTTTCATTAGGTTCTCTGGATATGGATATTTGAACCGTAGGAGATGCATCGTAATCCTCATAACTACCAGGATTATTTGGATCGATATTGTATTGGTTTCCAATGTCCATGTCATAAACTACTGAAATGCCGTCTAAATGTTTCACTTTATTTTCAATAACAGGTTGTATTTGAAGGAACAAGTCCCTTTCCCACTTTTCGGAAATATAGCTATCCCCCATTTTCTTTTCATCGTTATAGTAAATTAAAAACTTGGTATGATCCTTTTTGTTTTCAGCCTTTGCCGCATAATCAAAATTAAAATTACCCATGTTGTCGAACAATATGTCGTAGATATCGATATCATCTTTAAATGTTTTATCAATATATGATTGTGCTTCTTTTTTTATCTTCTTTTTTTCAAAAGGAGATCCAAAGAACTCCAAGTAAACATACCCCAAAAAGACACCTAATAATAAAATTCCGACTATAACCCATATATTCTTTTTAGACATGGCACACACCTTTTATTGAGAAATTACTAATAATTGTAACACATAGAAAAAATAATAAACAATTTTGGAAAGAGGTTGTTTATTAAGATGTTTTGACTCTTTAGATAGAGAAAGGAACAATATAAAATTAATCTAGGAGGATAAACATGAAAGTTGTAGGAAACTATTTAAGTGATTTAGAAATCAAAGAAGTGGTCTCTAGTTTTAAGGGGAAGAAAAAATACAATAATCTTATCGAGGAGTTAAAGCAGTTTGAAGGATTAGATATAGACCAATATAAATTTAAAGTCGTTCAAGGGCTAAAATTCGATGTGCAATATGGTATAGATGTAATTTCAGTTACATCTGTACAATTAAAGGTAACTGATTCTGTAGAAATTATGTATGTTTCTCGGTATAGAAATGCGAATAAAAAGACAATGGATGAATTTTTCCATGTGACTTATTCTTATAGTGAAGAAGACAATCACGTCAAAAGAATACACCTTTATGCTGGAAATGATAGATATATTTCAACATCAAACAGTACGGTAGAAAAAGAAAAAATCGAACAGGAAGAGAAATTTGACCAGGAGGATGAAATTCCTATTGATGAAAACTATTATCCAGGAATGCTTTTGGATCAGGTGTCTACAAGAGGTATTTTTGATTTCTGTTTACCTGGAGGGTATAAATATTGTGGAAAATCGTGTGGGGGAAAAAAAGCATGTAACGCTAACAGTCCAAACGGAATAAATGGATTGGATAATTGCTGTAAAACACATGATTGTTGCTACCACCAAAGAGGGGTAAGTTGGCCAAACCCAATCTGCGATAAAATAGTATGTGATTGTGCATTAAAGGCGCCATTCAAGAAAAATACACCTGTAGTGACCGCTGTTATGTGCTATACAAACATTCCAATTGTTTAATTTAAAAAGACAGAGACAGGTTTTTGTTTATAAACCAAATTAACAAGAATAAGATAAGCATCCCCCTCTGATTCCCTCATTTATTAGGAGGGGGTTGAGCTTTTTGAATGAAGAAATTCAAAAAATATGTACCTGAAAGGGAATTAATATTCTTTCAATGGAAGCAATGTCCTAACAATGGAGGAAATTAAATGAGTAAAGAAAACTTATTTAAATGTTTTTGCAAGTCAAGGGAGTCACAAGCCTTTTACAGTAAGTGTTTGGAATCTGATATTTATACAGAGAAAGAAAAGGAATTAATATATAAACTAATTAAAAAAGAAGCTGATACTTCTAAAATAATAAGAGAATGTATTACAGAAGAATAAATGAATTAGTATATAATAAGTAAATTTAATAAAGAACAGGAGACAAAACCATAAGAATAATTCTTATGGTTTTTTAGTTTTTATATCATTTGATAAGAAAATAACAAAGGAGATATAAAAGAGCATGTATTATATAAAACAGAAAGTAAATTAAGTGACTGATAAGAAAATGACGGGGAAACTATAAAAGACCTTGTATTATATAAGTATAAGCTGAATTAAATACGAATAGGGAGGAGAAATGAATGATAGCAGAGGGGAAAACAGTTTATGTTCATAGTAGTAATATGTTTTTAGGATCTGAATCAGATAACTTAGCAGAATATATCATTACAAAAGTAAATACAGTGAGTTTCTATGCACGGAGTAAGGAATCAGGAGTAGAGAAAAGATTTGAACGAAAAACAAAAGAGTCAAGATCGGTAGGGTATATTTATAAGGCATATATTGACCCAGAGGAATATCATCAAAAAGTAAATAGAGAAGATAAAGAAAAAGAAATGCAGTCATACATTTCAAAGCATATACAGTACTTAAATTTAGAAGACCTAAAAGATGTAAAAGAATTAATAAATAAAAGAAAAAAGTTTTAAAAAACCATTGACGGATAAAAAATAATAGTGTAATATAATAATTGTAAGGAAATCACATGCCCCTTTAGCTCAGTAGGATAGAGCAATAGCCTTCTAAGCTATGAGTCACAGGTTCGAATCCTGTAAGGGGCGTTTAAAAGAAAAACAGCATGGCATTACCTCAAGAGAGGATGAGTCTTACTCATGTTAAAACGGTTCTATGGGGATGAGTCCTACATAGATTAAAAAAGAGAAGGGGCGTTCAATTAGGTTCAACCTTCTTCTATTAACGGATCTTTAGCTCAGTTGGTTAGAGCATTCCGCTCATAACGGAAAGGTCGATGGTTCGAGACCATCAAGATCCACTTACTATGTGCGAGTGTGGCGGAACTGGCAGACGCTGAGGACTTAAAATCCTCTGTCACTATATGACGTGTGGGTTCGATTCCCACCATTCGTATCATTACGGATCTTTACGGATCTTTAGCTTAGTGGTAGAGCATTCGGCTCATAACCGAACGGTCGTTGGTTCGAATCCAACAAGATCCATTAGATACATAAAACAGGGCACACATAACAGGGGGAAACTAGGTATGTCGGTTAAGGTATTTGATGCATTATCAAAAGGAAATTACCAAGCGAGGGTAATAAAAGATATATCGCCTTTCAAGGAAGGGATGGACGTTGATTTAATGCTTACAGATCAAGATACTGTTTATGTGGTAGACATTGGAGAAGAACTTGGACTCAAAGAAGAATATAACTTAGATACACACGCAGATTACGATAAATATTTCCGTATTTATTAAAAAGGGATTTCGTTGGGAAGACTTGTAGACTTTGACATTTGGAAATGAGCCGTTACCTATTCGAAGGGGCGAGCAATTGGGACAAGTCAGTTACAGATTGGTTATCTGTAAGACAATTTTCTAATATGAGGGATACAGATTGGATGGCTGGTTCATGACCAGAGAATAGGGTTCGATTCCCTTGCTTATTCATTCGTTACATGAGCGATTTGGTAAGTTCTTGGTGAGAGGTCGGTTCGATTCCGACATCCCTCTCAATAACGGGGCATTATTCAAGTGGTTAAGACACTAGCTTTTCACGCTAGAAACAGGGGTTCAATTCCCCTATGCCCTACTGTTAAATAATGAGATATAGCTTAGAGGTAGAGCAATCGGCTGTTAACCGATCGGTCGCAGGTTCGAATCCTGCTATCTCAGCCATTTTAAAATGATCTTCAAAATTAGAATTAAGCAATAGAATATAAGTAATGTATATAAGATACACAGTTAGGTGGGAAACCTACGTTCATATGAAATAGGATGGAAATCATACGGGATGTGTGAGGGTGTTTTGGAAGGAAGTTACTTTTTGGTTTCAATACCAATACGCCTTGAAACAGCGTAAGCGGGTGCTATTCTATTGCTTAATTGTAATAGAGAATACAAATATAGTTATTTTTTATATAGGGGAGTATGCAAGAGGATAAAGCAAACAGACTATAAATCTGTCACCGAGAGGTTTCGGGGGTTCGAATCCCTCCTTCCCTACCATACAATCATTAGGTCACAATGATTTGTACGAGGACAAAAGGGTGATAGGGTGTTTTACTTTATCCCAATACAGGGATGTAGTTCAATTTGGCAGAACGTTCGGATATGTCCGAAGGTGTAGGTTCAAGTCCTGTCATTCCAACCAACACATGTATGAAATAGGTTAGACAGTATACTGACGAAGCGGTAAAGGAGCGGCAATGCCGTAATGTTGTGTGGACTATTTCTTATTCCTTTCAAATAGTCACCTATTTCAAATTACAGCTGGTGGGCGGTCGGAATCGCATCTAGTCTCATAAGCTAGATTAACTTGGTTCAACTCCAAGACGTAGCAACCAAACTAGAATAGGTCTAGTAATCATCTATAAGAGAACTTATTAGGTGGACATTATATTGTGGGTGTGAAGAGAATGAGGCATTTCTCTAGTATGGGATTGTTTCTATACTAACCTAGGAATTGTAGTTATATGAAATTCTAGAGGAGTAATGTAAGGATAGTTTCATAGGTCGTGGGTTCGAATCCTGCCACACTCTGCTAATAAGAAGATGCTTAGGAATAGGCATAGAAGTAAAAACGAGGTCGTCAATACACGCCTATCTTATAGACCGAAATAAAGATGTTAAAACGAGTATCAACAGTTTTGGAGGATAATATTTGAAAAAACTTTTTCAACATATACGAAGAATTGAATTAATACCATTTTACTCTAAGACACAAACAAAATGTACTTGGAAAACAAATGGTAAGTCTGCTATTGGAAACGATTGGGAAAACGTGGGAAGATATGTGCGAAAAGCGCTAAGTAATTTCCAAAAAACCAAATAATTATTTTAAGATATATCAAGGTATAGGTTTTACTAATTTTGTATATTTAGTTGCATGTAATCGTCTAGCTAACGGGTCGAGTGTAGGGAACAGGTATGTAGCTCAGTTTGGTAGAGCAAACGTGTATCCTAGGGGAAAGGTCGTGGGTTCGAATCCCACCATGCTATTTAATTTTCTATACTCACATGCAGCTAAGTATACAAAAAATACTAAACATAATTACATCGATTCAATACAGAAAGATTGTAGTATAAATTATAAAACCAGTTTCCATTTTGATAATAAACAAGATAGTTTAAGAAGAATAACGGGTTATACTGTGTTTATTGAAGGAAATGCCGTGTTAAGGAGATAGAGTTAGGGGTACTTTCACAACCTAACATCAAACATAAAAACAGTCCTTGTACTTACGAAGGCTCTCCCCATAACTGTTCGAGTCAGTAAACCTATTGACGAATAGGGTAAGCGGTCACTGTGGGTGCATCCACGAAAACAAGGGTTCGATTCCCTGTACAGGAGATAGCGCTACCTGTTAACACTGGATGTGGTTTTCGTAAGTACAAGAACAGCTTTATATGATTTGTACGTATGGATAGTTGGCTGAGTGGTTGAAAGCACCTCACTGCTAATGAGGAAGGGGGCATTACGTTCTCTCACAGGTTCAAATCCTGTACTATCCGCCATATACGGTAACTAAGGTAGCAAAGAGAGGTTCGATTCCTCTTAATCCGTGCCTAAGAATAGAAAAGTACTTATAGAGAAAAGGAAATAATAAAGGAGGAAAATAAGTGTTTTCAGATACCTATCCAGAGTATTGTGAGAAGTGTAAAGAGAAGATTGGACAAGATGGAGAATGTGGATGTGGAAAAGGACCTTTTGGGGGATAGTTAACTTAAACAAGTGCCCTTAGTTAAGTGGTAGAGTATTTCGATCATATCGGAGATGTCGTTGGTTAGAATCCTACACTATCCGATTTTATTAAAATGAGAGTATGGTGTAATAGGTAGCATAACGGTCTCCAAAACCGTTGGTTAAGGTTCGAATCCTTATACTCTTGCTTACCTATGATATAGAGGAACAAAGCGTCCTCCCAGCTTGTCCGTACTGTTTTGATATAACGGTCTTATCAAGGAAAATCGTTGGCTATATAAGTGCTTACTTCTAACACACTAATATTAATGGGATAATCAGTACTTATGATTAACAACGATTAGGCAATAATCATTGGATATCCGAGTGCTTACTTCTAAATATAATCATATATAGGTATCAGTACTCGGGATTTACAATGTAAAAATAAAGTAATTTAAACAGGATACTTAATGGGAGAAGAAAATATAAAGAAAGAAGGAAAATATATCAATGAGTGAAAAGTGTAAATGGGTAATAACAGCTAACCGAGTACATAAAGTAGTAAATATTATGGTTGAGGGTTCTTTTACAACTGAGAAAGCAAAGGAATTTGTAAAAGACTATCAAAGCAAAGTTGCAGGACTAAATGCCAAGGAATACACATTACAGTTTGATTGTAAGCAGTTGGCATTGGCAAAAGCAGATCGAGTAAAAGACCTTGAGGAATGTTTCTTGCTATACAAAGAGACAGGTTTTAAAAATGTCACGTTTGAAATAGAAAAGAATCTTGTTCTAAAGATGCAACTAAATCGTTTAGCACGTCAAACAGGGTTAATTAATTCAGAAGTTGTTGAGATAGGGGCATAAAAGGTAAAGCTCACTGAGCTTTGCTTTTTTTATAGCAATTTTACGGGGGAAACAGGTAATTTGGTTGGAATAACACCGGGATTAACGTAAACAGAGAGGATAGACTAAACAACATGACAAACATAAGAATTAAAGATGTAGCAATTTATCACCCAAACAATGAGAAGGGGAATGGTTATTTTATTGATCATTTTAAAGAAAAAGGAAGAGATATTACAAACTTTCTTAAAACAATGGGAAGAGAAAGAAGATATATAATAGATAATGATCAAGAAAACACAATTACAATGGGAATCGAATCTGCAAAAAAGGTTTTAGAAAAGACGGGATTGAGTGGAAATGAAATAGATATGGTTATTTTCTCTACACAAGTTCCTGAAATGACTTTTCCAACCAATGCAATGTATGTACATCACGCTATAGGAGGAAAAGAGCGAGCGGTTGTCCAAGATAGTAATGCAAACTGCGCGGGAATGACTGTCTCAGTAGAACAGGCTGCAAGGTATCTTATGTCAAATCCACGAATGAAAACAGCTTTAGTTGTAGGATCTGATTATAATTCTCTTATTGCTAATCCAGAAGAAGAGATTACGTATGCAAATTACGGGGATGCATCCGCTGCAGTCGTATTAGAAAAGACGGAAGAAGAAACAGGATTTATTGACTCAGTGTTTAGTGTTAACTCAGGGTTTAAAGATAATATACTTTACCCGGAGAAAGGGTTAGCCCAATCGGTAAAAGGGACAGGAAATGTAGAAGCTATTAAATGGTTGCCGTTTGATGGAACAGTATCATTACCAGATACTTATAGAATGATTGAAGAACTGATAGAACAGAATGATTTAACTATTAATGATATCGACCATTTTTGTTTATCTCAATTTGCTTTAACCAATATATTAAAAATTCAAGGACAATTCGATATTCCAGATAAAAAGATTACTTATATCGGAGACGAGTTTGGGTACACAGGTACAAGTAGTCCGTTTATTGCACTTCATGAAGGAGTAGAAAAAGGGCAGATAAAACGAGGGGATAAGGTTTTATTTTGGACTATTGGTACGGGACATATACTAATTGCTATGCTATTTCAGTACTAAAGGTAAAATTTGATAAGAAATAATTAGTTACACGGAAGATGGATGTTAATATAAGAAACATAAGATATAACGTATTATAGTAGTTAATAAAGTAATGGGTGAGAGGGTTTAAATTAAGATGACAAAAGAACAGTCCCAAGATCTAGATGAGATATATTTGAGCGAAAGATCGGTAGAATATATGAAACAGTATGATATAGAATTTGATTATGACTTTGGAAGGTTTTTAGGAATATTTTTAAGAGGTGGGACATTTAAACAGCCATTAAAAAGAAGTATTAATTTTTTTATTAGTGGATATGGTCGAGATTTCGCAAAAGAGGTTAGGAAGTTCCTTCTAACATATTTAAGAGGAAGAGAAATTAATTGTATTTCTACAATGAATCCAGATTCCTCGGAAACCATTGTTGTTGAAAATAACCTATTTGCAGTTTTTTTAAGTCATTTATTAATACGAAATAACGAATTAGTTGTAGATAATATTATAAAACAATCACATAAGAGGGATTTTATACTCGGAATTGTAGATATATTAAATGAAGATGACGATAATGTATTTTCACAAGATGGAACTATATTGAGTTTTAAAGAAGAGGATAGATTTTGGTCTATTGTTTAATTGAGTTGATATTCGCTGGCTATATAAGTGCTTACTTCTAGGATATTTGTTAAATACAGGATAAAAAGCACTTGTGATTTACAGCGATTAATGAAATATAGATTTAAAATATGTTATGGCTATCTGTTCGCTTACTTCTACTAATACAATTTATTAAGAGAAACAGTATACAGGAATTACATGACAACAAGAGAGAGTGTCTTAGCAATAGGACACTCTTTATTTTTAAAACAATTAAATGAATATAACGATAAATAGAACATACACAAGGAGAGGTTAAGATGAAAAGCATTATTGAAGTTATGTTAAGAAGAAAACAGATGTATATAGGACTTCCAGATATTCTACATAAAAATGAGGACAATGAAATAAAACCAATTACAAACGGTTTAGATAGATTAAAAAGAATGGGGTACGTTCTTTCAGATGAATTATACAAAGGACTAAGAAACTTACCTACCTTTTTAGAAGCAGATCATTTTTTAGGTGAAATTAATAATTATTTATCAGAAATAGTAGATGAAAAAGGGTATGATATCCTTCACGGTGATTACCTTAATCATTTAGCAGACAGTGAGGATAAGGCAGACAGAACAAGAAATAAAAACATTTCCGAAAGTACGGAAGAAAGTACGTCATATATAACCATTGATATAGGTAACAAAAAAGATGTTATCCGGGAACTTAGAAACTTAATTTCGTCTAAAGTGGCCTTATCAGAAACAGATAAAGAAGATATAGAGGTTATGGTAAAAGAAATGGCAGATGATAGCGACATGAATAAGGCTATTCCAGACGAAATCCCATTTAGGGAAAATCTTTCATATGTCACAAAGATTCTTATGCAACAAGGGAACAGAAAAGCGGATGATTTGGGTAAAATGTTTAAAACGGCCACGGATGTATTACGGTTAGCGGTTTCCTTTTCCGATGGGGATATTTCCCTTTCAGAGAAACCTTATTTCCGTAAATTCGCACATAGCGAGAAGGTAATGCTTCTAGGACTTCTAAATACAGTACCACAAGCAGAGCAAGACATGATCCGCTACCGGGAAGAATGGTTGCGTTTAGGAGAAATTATTCATCCAACAAGATTTAAGAAGAGATTCCCTAGAGCGCATCGCGCTTACTCTATCATTAGAAGTAATAGAAGAATCAAGACAGTTTTATCCGAAATAGAGGAGACTTACAAAAAAGGGGATATAGAAACAACAGTAAAGCATTTGGAAGCGAGGCCTGGGGAATTTGCAAGACGGCTTGATTCGCTTCTTAGAAACGTGGAAGAAGAAAAGGAACAAGGAATTTTAGATAAATTTGAGGGAGTGATTCATAAAGTTAGCCATCCTGTTCTGTATCAAGTAAGAAATCATTTTAAGAATAGGGAAATGGTTATGGTGAACAGAGTTATTACACCAAAGGGGAGCGGAGGAGCCATTCATCTTCTGGATAAAGAGGAAAAGAATATAAGCGAATCCATTTGTAGTAAAGTTGTGGAAATGGTTGACCAAACGTTAATAACTGCTTATACCAAAAAGGATGAAATAGGAAAGGTATATATCGATCCCGCTTTAAAAGACTATGTAATGCCTCTTTCCGAAAGGAATTCCAGTAAGCAAATGAATCCAATTATACAGGGGACAAAAATACCATTAGGAGACAAGGACACGTTACGTTTCTTTGCTTGGTGGAGAAATCAGGAAACCACACAAGGGAGTTATGATGGAAGAATAGATTTAGACTTATCCGCTACATTCCTGAGTGAAGAAATGGAACAAGTAGAAGGAGTTTCCTATACAAATTTAGAAGTACCTAAGATAGACACTTATCATTCCGGGGATATTATGGATGCACCAGAAGGAGCAACAGAGTTTATAGATATATCTAAAAGCAAGGTATTAAAAGAAGGATATAGATATATTGTAATGAGTTTGCATAGTTACAGTATGCAGCCATTTTCCCAAATTCCAGAAGCATCTGCAGGATTTATGAGTACGGATAACCGGTCAGACATGAATAAACTATATGATCCTAAAAATGTGGTAAGTAAATTTGATTTGGATAGTCCTTTTACAGCAACAGTTCCATTGATCTTCGACCTTGTTGAAAATGCTGCATATTGGGCTGATATTAAAGTCGGAGGTATTGAAAATGTGGAATTTATGACATATGGAAACAGTAGAGAGAATTATTTAAACAAAATAAAATCCATTTTAAATGCAGTTACTAAAATGAAAAAGACAACTCTATATGATCTGTATAAATTACATGCCACAGCAAGAGGAGAACAACTTCACGAATTACCAAAGAAACAAGAGGATAGAGAAAATATTACTGTTTTCACAGTACCAACCAAGGAAAATCCGCTGGATATTCCAGACATTGTTTCCAATTATATTTAATTTGTGGTAAGAAAGAGGAAGAGTAGTTTACCAAACCATAAATTATATAATTTATAACCAAAGAGAACGTCATAAAGGCGTTCTTTATTGTATCAAGTGTAATAAAAAAGGTTAATTCTTATAACTTAATTAAATTTAGGGGGACAATACAATGAATGCTAATAGAAATGATGTATTAACTGCAGAGAAAGAAATTGAGAATTTGGGGTACACAGTAGGTTATGAAGCTACTAATAGGAAAAAGCCAGGTCAAACACAGCAAATGATTGTATATAAAGATGGTAAAGAAATAGCGAAGGTATCTTTGATGTTAGCCTGTAGAATAGATACTATGCATAACGGAGTTGGAAGAAGTGAAATAGAACTGTTGAAAATACTTGGGAGACTTTCAATTAACATTTAATTGTAATCGTAATAATATGATAAAGTATAGTCTATAGAGCATTTAAGTGCTAATGCGAGGTGAAACGAATGACCATGCTAGAAGTAATAAATGAAAAGAAGGCAGAATTAGATGAGTTGCGTCCATTGCCCAAATATACATTGAAGAGTTTACGGGAAAAGCTTTTTCTTGAATGGACGTACAATACGAATGCAATTGAGGGAAATACACTTACAATAAATGAGACTAAGGTTGTTCTTGAGGGAATAACCATAGGCGGAAAAACGTTAAGAGAACATTTAGAAGTCATCAATCATCGAGATGCTATTACTTATGTTGAAGAAATAGTTCAAAATAAAGAACCACTTTCAGAATGGCAAATTAAAAATTTACATCGATTAGTTTTAAAAGGAATAGATGATGAAAATGCAGGGGTGTACCGTAATCAACAAGTTTTTATATCAGGAGCTAAACACACGCCACCGTACCATTATCTGATACAGGAGAAAATGCAACAAATGATGAATTGGTACGAATACCAGGGAATTCATCTTCACCCTATAGAACGTGGAGCAAAGTTACATGCAATCTTTGTAGGCATTCACCCATTTATAGATGGGAATGGACGTACAGCAAGGCTGCTTTTAAATTTGGAGTTAATGAAAGATGGTTTCCCACCAATAATTATTAAATTTGAAAACCGATTAGATTATTATGAAGCGTTAGATAAAGCACATACAACAGAGGATTATAGTGACTTTATTACACTTGTAGAGCAAGAAGTAAACGATTCCTTGGACATATATTTAGGGGCAGTAAAGTAGGTAAATCTAAGGGAAAAGTGGAAATGTACTTTTTCAAAATCAAATTCAAAGTAATTTAACTTTATTCATCAAAAAGAGGAAAAGACAAGAGATCACGGAAGGTGTTACTTTTTCTCTTTTTTAAAAACTTATAGGAACAATAAGGATAAATATTTAGAAACGTGGTAAAGTGAAACCTACGACAAAATGTAGGGGGAAGATCTTTCAATATGTTGGTAAAAGACTTAACCAATCAAGAGGAATTAGATCGTCATAATCTTTTTGAGTTACAGGACATTGTAATAGATACGATTAAACAGCAGCGAGAGGTTGCCAATCTAACATTTCACGTTGCAGAATGGGAAGAAGATGATGATACAGCATCCGAAATGATTCAAGATATATTGAACATAACAGAAGATATAACCGAGAGTGAGAAAGAACTTGTAAATTTAAGCTACACGATAGAAGAAAATTTAGCAGTTGATGCCTATTTTCATGAAGGTCTACCAACAGAACAATACTTTGAGGCGATGGATCTTTTAAAGGAAGCTATAAGAGATATGCAAATGAGCGGATTCGTTGCAAGAAAGAAGTTAAAGAACAGAAGGACAATAGATATAAGAGTACATCGATACATACAAAAATTAATCAAATTATATTGGGATATGGATTAAGAAACATTTAATCCATATCCTTTTTTGTGTAAATATTTCAATGGATAAGAAAAGAAGCGGTCATCCAGGGTTCACATGATATATTGTACTTAGTTTTCAATATAAGAAAAAGAAAAGGAGAAATACATTGGTGGAATGACTTTAACAACAGATCAAATACGCAGGTTATGTAAGCACTATATAGCATTCATTTTATTGGGTTCATTGGATCTTTATTTAGGAGATGACATGACAACCGTAGAAACCATTGGGTATTTTGGAGATGTATTTATGGTTGCGACAGTCTTTGAATTCTTTGGACATAAATATCCCTACAAGCAGGCAGGATATATGTTTATGTTTATTACAGTCGTGACAACCATATTCTTTATATGGCAAACCGCTACGGATACGAGAGATTTATATGTTCTTTTAATAAGTAAAGTATTCTCATATGCAATAGGAGTATTGGTATTAATCTTAATTCTTAAGTTAATTAGAAGGATGATATCCAAGGGAGAAGACGATAAAAATAAGAAAGAATAAATAAGGATAGTGGGAAGTATTCGATAAAGGAAGAATGGTGGAAAGAATACGAAGGGTTGTTATGAGCCTACTTGGGGAACGGTAGCCAAACGGAAAGTACGGACTGTATTAGCAGACAGGGAAAAAACAACAGATGACTTAACGGTTCTTATACAATAAGGGCCTTTTATTTACCAATTTAACAGGTATAAAGAGTAATTAAATATTTAGGAGGACAAATTAATGACAACAGATACATTATCGAAAAAGGAAAACTTGTTTAAATATGTAGAGGAAGTAGCCAAGGAATTACAACTAGATACAACTGATTATTTAGCAAAATCAAACAGAGTAATTACTGACGATACACCTGAAGAAAAAGCAATAGAAGTTTTGATTAAAAACGCTTTGGAAAACATAGATGAAGCGAATCCAACATGGACATTCCTAGCAAGTAGACTTTATTTGAAAGAATTATATTTAAACGCATCTAAGAACAGAGGGTATGCAGAAACTGATCATTATGGAGATTTATACAACCTGTTAGAGTTACTTACTGAAAAAGGTGTGTACGCATCCAATATCTTAGATAAATACAGTAAAGAAGAAATCGATCAACTTGGAAAAAACATCGACTTTAAGAGAGATAATCTATTCGATTATTTAGGAATCTACACACTTGCTACTCGTTACTTGGCAACAGATCATAGTAAAAACACGTATGAATTACCACAAGAGCGTTGGATGATTATTGCTATGTTTCTTATGCAAGACGAGGATAAGTCAAAACGAATCACTTTAGTAGAGGAAGCATATTGGGCTCTTAGTAATTTGTATATGACAGTAGCAACACCAACACTAAATAATGCAGGGAAAACATACGGACAGTTATCTAGCTGTTTTATTGATACAGTGGATGATTCTTTGCAGTCTATTTACGATAGTAACTCAGATATTGCACAGCTTTCCAAAAACGGTGGGGGCATTGGTGTATATATGGGTAAGGTACGAAGTCGAGGAAGTTCTATTAAAGGATTTAAAGGAATGTCCAGCGGAATAACTCCATGGGTAAAACAGCTCAACAATACTGCCGTTAGCGTAGATCAACTTGGAACACGAAAAGGAGCAATTGCCATCTATTTAGATGTATGGCATATGGACATCGAGCCATTCTTAGATTTGAAGTTGAATAATGGTGATGATCGTATGCGAGCACATGACATTTTCACAGGAATTACATTGCCAGACTACTTTATGGAACAAGTAGAGAATCGTGGAGATTGGTATTTATTTGATCCACATGAAGTACGTCAGGTAATGGGGTATTCTCTGGAAGACTTTTATGATGAAGAAAAAGGTAGCGGTTCGTGGAGAGAGAAATACCTAGAGTGTGTTAATTCAGATCTCCTTACGAAAAAGAAAGTATCTGCTATTGATATTATGAAGCGAGTTATGGTTTCACAGCTTGAAACAGGAACACCGTTTATGTTTTACCGGGATGAAGTAAATCGCCAAAATGCCAATTCACATGAGGGAATTATTTACTGTTCTAACCTGTGTACAGAAATTACACAAAATCAGTCGCCTTCGGAGTTCTTAGAAGAGTACATTGAGAACGAGAATACAATCGTGAAGAAGTACAAATCAGGGGATTATGTTGTATGTAATTTAAGTTCTATTAACTTGGGTAAGGCAGTTCCAGCGGATGTACTTGAAAGATTAATTTCAGTCCAGGTTCGTATGTTAGATAACGTAATTGATCTAAATACACTACCAATTAAACAGGCAATGATTACAAACCAGAAGTTCCGTGCTGTTGGTATGGGAACGTTTGGTTGGCATCATCTCCTTGCATTAGAGGGTATTGGATGGGAGACAGATCAAGCGGTAGATTATGCAGATGAGTTGTACGAAACGATCAGTTATTTAACAATTAAAGCAAGTAATGAGTTAGCGAAAGAAAAAGGTGCATATCCATTATTTGAGGGAAGTGACTGGCAAACAGGGGAGTACTTTAACAAGCGAGGGTATTTAGACGGTGCATATACTGAACCAGACGATAGAGTAGTTAAGTGGGCGGAGTTAAAAAATGAAGTTGCTAAAACGGGTGTCCGTAACGGATATTTAATGGCTATTGCACCAAACTCTAGTACAGCCATGATTGCAGGTTCAACAGCAAGTATCGATCCGATTTTCAAACCGTTTTACAACGAAGAGAAAAAAGACTTTAAGATTCCAAAGACAGCACCAGATTTAGATCACAAGACGTATGATGTATACAGAAGAAGTGCATATATTTTAGATCAATTTTGGTCAATCAAACAAAACGCTGCACGACAAAAGCATATTGACCAAGCTATCTCATTTAACTTTTATGTACCAAACACGATTAGAGCATCGGTATTGCTAGATCTTCACTTAAAGGCATGGAGAGAAGGCCTTAAAACAACTTACTATGTACGATCAACATCTAGTGATATCGAAGGATGCGAATGGTGTGAGAGTTAAGCAGTTATTTAGTAAAGGATGATATAAATGCGAGTATTGATTGCTTACCTTTCGTATAGTGGCAATACGGAAGAGGTTGCAGAATTAATAGATTATGAAATGAAAAATAAAGGGATTAGTGCCGATATGCATCGTATCGGCATCGACCCTCCAATTAATCCAGAAGAATATAATAGAATTTTTATCGGAACATTTTCTTGGGATGAGGGGGCAACTCCAGACGAGGTTAAAGACTTCGTTATAGAAGTAGGGTATAAGCCAAATAATGTAGCGGTATTCGGTACAGGAGAAACACAGTTTGGTGAGGAGACCTATTGTTTAGCAGCGGAGAAGTTAGCAAAGTTTTATAACAGTAGATGGCCGGCTTTAAAAATAGAACAGTCGCCTCGTGGGTCACAGGAAAGCATGGTAACAGAATGGCTAAGTAACGTAATGGAACAGGTACACACTTTAGCAGGGTAACGATATATATATATATATATATATATACAATAATAAACACGTTTGTTAAATATAAAGGAGATATAAGAATAAATGGAAAACCGATTAACAGTAGCAAAAACATTAAATCCATTAAATCCAAACAAGTCAACAGGGGTTTTCGGAGGTAAATCAAGTGGTATCTTAAATTGGAACGATATTGCCTATCCACATTGGTACAAAATGTACAAACGTTTAGTAGGGAATTACTGGCAGGCAGATGAAATTAACATGACTCCTGACGTAAAACAGTTTCCCGAGTTAACAGAGAAGGAACAGGATGCCTATTTGAAAATCATTGGCCTACTTTCCACATTGGACGCACCACAGACACGAACCGCTTTACTAATTTCATTGTATGCGACAGATCCATCTGTACAGTCCATTATGGCAGTAATCGCACAACAAGAAGCGGTTCATAATGAGAGTTACAGTTATGTACTATCTTCCGTTGTGTCTTTGGATGAACAAAATGAATCATTCGAGTTAGGAAGAAAAGATCCTGTCTTATTAAAGCGAAACAGTGAAATTGTAAAGCAATATAACGATTTTGCAGAAAATCCAACAATTGAAAACATCTTAAAAACATTAGTATACACAAGTCTTTTAGAGGGAATGTTCTTCTATTCAGGATTTGCATTCTTTTATAATTTAGCACGACATAATAAAATGGTGGGAACAAGCACCATGGTTAGTTATATCAACAAGGATGAATTGGAGCACGGAAGGTTTATCGGTGAATTGTTCCGGGCTACCTTAGCAGAAAATCCTGAATATAACACGAAGGAACTTACTGATTGGGTATACGATCACTTTCAAAAGTCAGTAGAGTTGGAAATTGAATGGTCACGGTATGTTTTAGAAGGTATTGAGGGTATCGACTTGGAAGAAATGGGTGGGTACATTAAATACCGAGCCAATAAAATGTTACGAATGATGGGATTGTCTGAAGTATACCCGGATCATGTTGAAAATCCAATGAAATGGGTAAGGGCTTACGTGGATAATTTTGATGGAACAAAGACAGATTTCTTTGAACAAAAGTCCCGACAATACACGAAAACAAGCGATATGAACGGTTTTGATGATCTGTAAATAAATGGTATAATAGAAGGTAGAATGATGTTACAAGAAGCGGGGGTCGAGCACCTACCGCTTCTGTTTTGTGACATAGAAAGATATAAGGGGAACAGCATGGAAACTAAAATGCCAAGCGAAGCAGATATTTCGTTAAAATTACCTAAGATATATATATTACCGTTTACAAGAGAAGGAAAAGTAATATTAACAGAGAAAATAATCAAGGATAAAAAAATATATAACTTTCCCAAAGGGGTTCAAATAAATACGCATAACTTACAACAAACGGCCTATCACATTATGGAAGAAGAAACGGGGTACTATCCCATGGATTGTAGTGTTATAGGTACAATAAGTAATGGCACACGATCTACGGTAATATTTCAATTTGATGACTGCATTAAAATAGATAAAAAGTGTATTAGAGAAAAAGAAAGAAATATAGTATTGGTGGATAAGGAAGATGTCAAATCGTATTTAAAAGCTAACAATAAACCGAATAGATATGATCTAGGGGAAAGGAAAATATTGAGTTTGGGTTAAAAACAGGAAAAAGGAACATGGGGGAGAGGTGTATTTTAATACACCTCTTTTTAATTTGGTAAAATTTATACAGAAAATTTCGGTTAACCCGAAGTTGTGGTAATAAAAACTATAAGGAAGGTAGCTACTACTTAATAGCAAGGTTATTATAGCACACGATTGGAAAATGTAATAGGTTAAATTACACGGTAAATGATACCAAAGTTTAGAAGGGGATAGATGATAATCTGTCTCCTTTTTTTAGATAAGAAAACCGTAAATAATGATACGGAATATTGCTATGCTGAAACAAATAAGGGAAGGAGGAAATAGGTGAGTACAGACAGGGGAAGACGTTATAGAAGAATGGTAAATGGAATGAAAGAACTTGTGTTAGATGCAGCAATCGACTTATTTTTACTTTCACAAGCAACTGCAATGATTCTAGCTATGCTTTTTTATTTTGAGTACATCGTACTTAAATCAGCAGAATTTCCAATGAAAGGGATTGTTGTTTCTACCGCAGTTTTCATTATAGGAATGGTTATGTCGAGGGCATTAATGGTGTTTGAGGGGAAATATAGAGAATAAAAAACAGAATATCCGCTACTTTTAAAGATATTGAAAGCACAAAATAGCGGAAAGAAAATAGGAGAGATAGAGCCAAAGAATAATAACAAGGTATTTGGCTCTATTTTTATGAAGATTGGGGGAATGAAGTATGAAAAAAAGAAATGTTGTTTTAATGGGGATGACACTTTCCGTCATGTTTCCCATTAATGCAATGGCATCAGAAACGATCATGATGGATATAGATCAAATATTAAATGAATCGGATACAAAACAAAAAAGTGGTGTAACCATTGAATTTACAGATAGGTTAAAAACCTTAACCATTAAACAGTCCTTGAAGATAAGTAAGGAAAAGAAGAAACTAGCATCCAGCCACAAGGAAGATTACGGAGACTTATATACAAACGTGGGAAGAGTGATTAAAAATAATGAGCCTATTACAAACAAACCTGCGGGAGTAAACAAGGCAAAAAAAGTTGCCAATACAAAAGAATATGAAGGAAGACCTTTAGAATTAGTTAGGAAATATAACGAGAAGAATGAAGAAGTGAGTTACCTATTTAAGAGTGGTGGTAAACAGGTAGGTTGGGTTAGTAAGGATGCTATAGAAATAGGACAAAACGACATTGCTTACATTATGCGAGAAGGGGACAGACTCGAAGATCTTTCCAAAAAGTACGATAAGTCTATGGAATACTTACGATTAATGAATGGTTTAGGAGAAGGTGAACAACCATTACCGGGGACAAAAGTAAAACTTGTTCTAGGAATTACAGAATCCAGTAACATTGGAGATATAGGAGATGTGAAGCAGTCTACCGCACCTGCAAAGTCTGTTGAAGAATTTATTAATCGAATATCGGAAGATACTTCTGAATTAAGAGAGAAATATAACATCCTTCCTAGTGTAATTATGGCACAAGCAATTCTTGAAAGTAGAAACGGAACAAGCGGGTTGGCTACGGTCGGAAATAACCTTTTTGGTATTAAAGGGTCATATAACGGACAAAGCATTGTGTTGCCTACATTGGAAGAATACGGCGGGAAAATGTACCAGGTCCATGCCCCCTTTAGGAAATATCCAAGTTGGAGTGAGTCATTGGAAGATCATTCCCTGTTACTGGTTCAGAATTCAAGATATGCACGAGTCGTTGGGCAAAATGACTATCAATTAGCGACCATGGGGTTGCAAGAAGCTGGTTATGCAACAGATTCTAATTATGCTAGTAAACTCAATCAAATCATTGCTATCTATGATCTGACAAGGTATGACGAACAGTAAAATACGGACATTTAAATGTACGGAAAGTTAAATGTACTTGAAAGTAAAAATAGAAAAAAGACGGTAAATAAAACAAAATGAACAGGGGAGATAATACAATGGCGGTAAATATAAAGAAGATGAGTCATAAGTTTCTATTAGGGGCAGCGGCAACAACGATTGTGTTTACGGGTATGGCAAGTAGTGTTTCAGCAAACGAGGTACAGTCACCGAATATAACACAGGGAGAACAGCAGAATAAGGTAATTCCATATAATGTAATTAATTTAGATAAAGTAGCAACGATTAAGTCACTAGATTCAAAATTATGGACAAACCCACAAGGCTTAGAAGGATCAAAAGCTGTTCCTGATTTAGATAAATATAAAGGCAAGGACTACCACGTTACCAAACAGGAAGATGTAGAGGGAATTACCTGGTATCAATTGAAACAAGGTAAAAAAGAGATTGGTTGGGTGAAAAAGGATAGTATTTCTATTAAGGACTTCCTTGAAAAAGAAAATGCCGAGGAATACGATAACGTTGGTAAAGTAAAAGATGATGCAAAGAAATATAAGGTATGGACAGAGCCACGATATACGGAAAAGTCTAGTTTTGTAGCGGATATTTCCGAATACGAGAATAAGCCTTTACAGATTGTAGAAAAAGCAGAAACAAAAGAGGATGACAAAACTAAGACGTGGTACAAGTTTAAGCATAACGGAGATGACGTGGGGTGGGTGAATGCCAAGGCAATAGAGGTAGGGAAACATGACATTGCTTATATTTTTAGGTCAGGAGATACGTTGGATCTGATCGAAGACACTTTTGACAAAACACAAAAAGATCTTCAAAAAATCAATCCAAACCTGAATCTAGATAAGTTACAAGATGGGGATAAAATTAAGCTATTCATTGGTGAACCTTTAAAAGAAGGAAAATCAGCAGGGTTACATGCAACAGGTAAGGACGGTAGTTATGTAAAAGCTACCCCAGCAGCAAGCACACAAGATTTTATTAAACAAATTGTACCTGCAGTTGAAGAAATAAAAGATCAAGGTGTACTACCTTCCGTAACGATTGCACAAGCAATTATCGAAAGTAGAAGCGGAAATAGCGGTCTTGCTATACAAGGAAATAACCTATTCGGAATTAAAGGGACGTATAATGGAAATGGAGTGACTTTCCAAACGCAGGAATTTTACGGTGGGCAGTATGTAACAGTACATTCCACATTCAGATCTTACCCAAGTTGGAATGAGTCTATTGTAGACCATGCAAGATTCCTAAATCAGAACCCAAGATACCAAGCTATCATTGGGGAAGAAGATTATCGTAACTTTACAGCGGGGCTTCAAAAAGCTGGCTATGCAACATCACCAACTTACGCACAAACATTAAATAATGTTATAGAGACATACGGACTGTATAACTTAGATAAATAAGGAGGGGCGGATAATCCGCTTCTTTTTTCACTTCATTGTTTACAAATAATATAAAGTAGTGTATAATAAATTTAGAAAGGGTGGTTAGGGTGACAGAAAGCAGTACGTTTACAACCTTAAAAGAATTTAATAAGCAATATGATCTTCTAAGAGAAGATATTTTAATAAGACATGGCTATGAAAAAGGAGCAAGAGGGGTACGATTAAAAAATGCAATCATGCTATATCAGAATTTTAATGGAACATGGGTTAAAATGACTTCTATTAAAACAGACATGACTGATAGAATTAAAATGAGTAATATTAGTGGAAGTAAAAAAGAGTACATGCTAAAAGCAATGGTATAAATATAATTTAAACAGAAAAACTAAAGGAGACTTTTACATAATGAAAATTAACGAGGTATTTTTAAAAGAATTTGACATTATTAAAAATGAAGATAGGTTGCTACATGTAATTCATGATGAAGGATATCACTTTGTTATTAAAGGAATTAGTTACAAAGGAGAACAACGTACAGTCGTTTTAGATAATTTTTCTGTCCAACCAGTAACCATATTCAGATATAATATAAATGATCTTGTTTTAGAAGATGTTTATAGCTTTTTAAGTGGGGAAGAAATTTATAGCCAATCTGATTTTTGGGAGGATGCAGAAGGAAACATCAAGAAACTTAAAAAACATATGACAGAAGAGGAATATGAGCTACTATATAACTATATCCACTCAATTGATTGGTTTGAATAGGAAATATAGAGGCGGTTAATCCGCTTCTTTTTTATCTTTATTATTTACTAATTAATAAAAGTAGTGTAATATGAATGATAGAATAAGACGTGGGGGATAACAATGCAAAATAGACTTGCTAACTTTAGTAGATTGGATATGAATATGCTTTGGGATGAAGAGCCAGACCTTTTAGATTTAGATAATGGGGAGTATCATTTAGTTGTAAGGAGAATGGATTTAGGATATTTAACAGGGTATGTAGGAGTTACAAATAGTCATCCTTTGTACGGACAAGACTATGGTAAAACAATGGTTAAAGAATTAGATGTACATGGAGGAATCACATTTACAGGGGAGTTTGATATAGAGCCATTTAAGGAAAAGTATTGGTATATTGGATTTGATGCTGCCCATCTTATGGATAAAGTTCCTTATGTGGAAATGACGGAAATAGAGATAGAACTTCCAAGTAAGATAATGCAGATACTTTTAGAGGCAAAGGAAAATGAAGAGTATAGGGATTTTACTTATATGGTAAAACAGACCGATAAGATATACAGACAGTTATTAGAAATGAAAAAAAGAACTACGAATACAGATATAAATGATAATATAAAAGGGGAATGAAAAACATGAAAAATACAATAGAAAACTTACGACAGGAAGTAATTAAACACGATTTAGCATATGAACAAGGAAGTCCCACTATTACAGATAGTGAATATGATTCCTTATACCTTAAGCTGTTACGTTTAGAGGAAGAGTACCCGGAATACTATTCGGAGGAGTCACCTACCCAGAAAATATATAGTGTTGTTTTAGATGTACTGGAGAAGGTTCAACATAGAGAACCTTTACTGTCCTTAGAGAAAGCAAATAAGGAGGAAGATATACGTAAATTCTTAAACCGTTTTAAAGAGGATGCCGATATATCCGTTGGACTTAAAGAAGATGGTTTAACCGTAAAGTTAACTTATAATAACGGATTACTAGCACAAGCAAGTACAAGAGGAACAGACGGTATCGTAGGGGAAGATATTACACATACAATGGGGTTGCTTGATAGTGTACCTTCTTATGTGGAGACTAAAGAATTTTTTGAGGTAAGAGGGGAAGCGGTTATTCCTTTTAATGCCTTTGATCGAATTAATACAGATGGACAATACAAGTCCCCAAGAAACCTAGTGTCAGGTTCTATTAGAACATTGGATGCACGGACAGCAAGAGATAGAGGGGTAGAATTTTTTGCTTTTGATTTACTAAATGCTACACAATTGGGGCATCATGATGAAGAAGAAAGCGAGCAATTTCTTAAACGAGAAGGGTTCATTTTAACAGATATGAAGCGGTTTAAAAATGATAATGAAGGAAAGGAGAATTTAGTTTCTTTCTGTACTAACTTTGAAAAAGAGAATAGAAGTAAGGTATCACATATGATAGACGGGTTGGTTATTAAGGTAGCGGATTATCAAACGAGGGCAGAAATGGGCACTACAAGTAAGTACCCAAGGTGGGCAATTGCCTATAAGTTCAGCAGTTTAGATGCAACAACGGTTATTAAAAATGTTGTAAATACAGTAGGTAAGACGGGGCAAATCACACCAAATGCTATCCTTGATCCAGTAGAGATAGACGGTGTTACTATTGGAAAAGCATCCTTGGCAAATTATGCAAACATTAAAAAGAGAGATATACGGATTGGGGATACAGTTATAGTAGCGAGGGCGAATGATGTTATACCGCAGGTTGTAAGTGTCGTTGCCGAAAACCGAACAGGAAAAGAAGAGGAAATCACATTACCAGTAGAATGTCCTGCTTGTTTAGAAACATTAAGTCATGAGTTAGGTAAGGACGGGGAAGGTAACGAAGCAATAACCCTATATTGTAAAAACCCGCAATGTAAAGACCAATTGACAAGGGTTTTAGAGCATTTTGTTTCTAAGAGTGGGCTGGATATAGACGGTTTAGGAGCGGAAACAGTACGTGTCTTATATGAAAAAGGGTTAATTGATAGTATTGAATCCATTTTCCTTTTACATGAGAAAAAAGATGACATGTTACAATTAGAAGGATTTAAAGAACGAAAAGTAAATCGGATTATAGAAGGAATTGAAAAGTCGAAGGAACAACCTCTTGCGAATGTAATTAAAGGACTTGGTGTACGCAATATAGGAGACCATGTTTCCAAAGTGCTAACACAAGAGTATAAAACATGGACAGCATTAAAAGAAGCGGTTGAAACAAAACAACTAGATAGTTATTTGGACCGGGCAGATCGAATCGGAGAAGTACTTAAGAAATGTATATTAGACGTGTTCAATGATGATAAAACAATTGATACACTTAATAGCCTACAAGAGCAGGGATGCTTGCTAACTCAACCTACCGAGAACAATGAAAGTAGTACCGAACTAACAGGAAAGACTTTTGTGATTACAGGAAAGCTAACACAGCCACGTAATGATATTAAGAAGAAGATTGAGAGTGTTGGTGGGAAAGTGACAGGCAGTGTGACATCAAAAACAACATACCTTGTTTTAGGAGGATATAATGACGAAACAGGAGAGTTTGAAGGGGCTATGAGTAGTAAACATAAGAAAGCAATAGAACATGAAACGCAAATAATTTCAGAAAGTAAATTACAGGAAATGATATAAGGAGAGAAGAAAAGGAATGATGCCACTGTTAGGAGTAGGAAATGTACCAAGTGAGGTTGTCCGGGATATGGGAAGAATACTTATCCCGGAAATCAAGAAAGATTTGGAGACAAACTTAGTAGACGAGGTTGTATCATCCAGAAGCGGTAACGATGGGTGGATGTTGACCCTTGTAAGAAAAGGATATAAACACAATTATATTCATTTATTAAATCAACTGAGGGATGTAGAACAAGGAGAGGTTATACCCATTTACTTATACGGTTCAATGCCAGCAATTAAAACAGAAGTTAAATATAAAGTAATGGGGTTAGATTGGGACAAGCAAAAGGAAGGGGAGATACAGGAAGAAATTGCAGAAATAAACATAGGAAGAGATGACAATCTTATTGAAATGAAGCCAAAAGATAATGATCTAATGTCTATCGCAGAAATACAAGAAGATCAACAGGAAGAGAAAACAAGTCAAATGTTAGACGGACAGGTGCTTATAAAGATAAGTAGTTTTATGGTAATGTACCCAGCGGACACTATAAAGGAAAATGTAATGAAAATAAAGGACTTATTAGAAATGTTTACAGATACCGTTTGGGGAGTTGATTGGGACTTATTAGAAAATGGAAAAGGTAGCAATAGAATAGAGAAAGTCCAGCTAACAAGTATTACAGGAGAGAGTTGTAAGGTTGAATTAAGTAAGGGAAATAAGCATACTTTAGGAGATATTCATGTATATCAATAAGATAAAATATGGCATAAATCAGGAATTACCCGATGACTTTGTGCAAGATTTTAGGGAAAATGTAGTTCCAGCAATAATTAGAAAGCTATATACACTTAATCAAACGTATTACATTAAATATAATAAGTCAGACCAAAGCGAAGCCGTTTATTTACGAATAGAGAAGGATGGGTATCATGCCTTAACAATTTCTATTAGGAATCATGTTATAAATACTGCAGTAGACAAAGTATTTTATATTACTAACTTTGAGGATTGTGCAAACATAGAGAAGTCCGTTATTTTCTACTTAAAAGATTTTGATTGGGAAACGAAAAGAAAACAATACGATGCAGATATAGGAAGCAGTACTCACGACATTGTAGAAAGGCCTTGGGAGGTAGAAGAGGAAGAAGAAAATACTGAGGTACAGGGAATTATGGGAGAGATTAAAGAAAGAATGAGTACATTTGGGGAGCAGCTTCCAATTGGTAGGATTAATCAATTACTTTTTGCTACACAGACGATAAACGATGATAGGGATAAATTGAGAATGACAAAGGAAGTCATTGCCCAAATCACTCAAATACCTGTATATATTAATAGTATCGATGTAGACAAGGGAATATATCTAACAAAAATAGAAGGATTTAAGGACGGTGTAATGTTCTTGAATAATGAAGGGGTTATGCTTACAAATATAGGAAAGGTTGAAAACAAGGTGAGCGAAGGATAAGAAAACGAGGATATGGTATACACAAATGAGTTAATATAAAGGGTATCAAATGTGTAATGGAGAGAGGACTTTGATTGAGTTTAGTTTTTATCAGTGGATACAAGAAAATTATTTAATGCTTTATGGTATAACCATGGTAATTTCCCTTATTTATGTGTACTATATTTTCAGTTCACGTATGAATATAATAATTCGTTTTTTGCTAAGTTTTGTAATGATATTTCTAACCTTTATGGTAACTGCAGGAGTAGGATTTGCTGCGGGGTCAGGGGATTACATTCAGGAGTACAGACAGAATTACCATGATTATGTACTAATGGGAAAAGAAACGGATTATATTCGCATATATGATGTGGAAGTTACAAATAACAAAGGAAACAGTATACCTAAATTTAGTGGCAAGGATAAGGAAAAATATGTATCTATTAATTATTTTAATGGAGTAGAAGTTAAAACACATAACGTACTGGCAGAACCTATAGCAGATGAAAGAGAAGGTTTTTATATCAGTTACACTTACCTTCCAGAAAACGCAGTACCAACGCTTAAACCTATTACGGATGTACTCATGCAGATGAGAGAGAAAATAGGGTATAGCGATGTAAAAGATCTTGTTGTGCAAAAAGGGTCTTACAGGTTGCAATTGCACGTACCAATGGAACAATACGATGAATATAAAGAAGAGATGGAAAGAAAGTCCAAATAATCGTATATAGAAACAGCAGATAAGTAACCGTCAATTTTGCGGTTACTTTTTTGTTATGCTTACACAGATAACTAATCATGGAAATATCAGTAATTATTTAATGGGCGAAGGTCGATTATATAGGAGGAATAAAGGATGAGGACAAAGTGTATTGGATATTTAATTGCAGATAACAATTTCATGCAGAAAGTGAATAAAGACATATATAAGGACATTCCAGGAGAAACAAAGGTTATGGCAAGGTTGATGATAGATGCAGAGGGGAGAAAAATCACACGAAGATATTTAGAGGGGATTAAGAGACCAGAAATAAGAGATGACAAACACCTGAATATCCTTAAAGGAAGAGGATTCTACGGAAAGCCTGTACATGAAGCGGAGTATTGGGAGCAAGAACTTGGAGTGGAACTAGGGAACTGAGGGGATATAAACATGTTTATTATTCGAAGAATTCGAAGATCAGACATATCCATTGTTAGAAGGAGTGAAGATAAAGGGTTAGAAGTACCCATGTTAAATATTTTTCCCAGGGTTAGAACAGACCTTAACGAAAATTTACGATCCTATTTTAATAGTAGACTTCCACGATACACAGGAATCTATGATGGGGACGATATTTTAGCACGCTTAAATAGTTATTTAGCAGAAAAAGAAATAGTAATAAAACCATTAGAGTTTCCTTTAGGGGTAGGGTCAGAGGTAAGATTAATCCCTATTGGAAAATCAATCAAATTAAAAGTAGTACTGATCAGTGAATATTTTGGAAATGGAGAAAGCAGTCGATATATAACTGCCAACTCTTTTCTTATAAAAGAAAGTACTAAAGAAAAACATGTTGAAGAAGTAATATCATTTATTGATAAATATTTACCCGAAAACACGAGAACATAAGGAGATATATATGGAACAATTTTTTATAACAGACATACATGGAAATTATAAATTACTTGAAAAGGCATTAAAGTACTGGGATAAGGACACTCAACAATTGAATTTCTTAGGAGATTATATGGATCGAGGAAAGAACAGTAAGGAAGTTTTGTTGAAAGTACATGATTTAGTAAAAAACCATGGAGCAAAAGCAATTAAAGGAAACCACGATGCCATGTTTCTTCATTACTTAGAGTTTCCATGGAATGGTATGTATGTACACAACGGGGGACTCGATACAATAAACAGTCTCTTAGATATGAGAATACGGAAGAGTCATTATCTAAGTATGGATATGGAAGAAACGCAAGAAATGGCAAATCGTATCAAATGCAAGTATGAGGAAGAAATATCATTTTTAAGAGAATTACCCTATTGGATTGAGGGAGAACATTTTATAGGAGTACATGCAGGTATTAACTTAAACGAGGAAGATTGGAAGGAATCCGGGGAAGATTATTTTATGTGGGTCCGGGAGGATTATTATAGTCAACGGAAAAACCCAACAGGAAAAACTATTGTTTCAGGTCATACACCCACATTATTTTTAGGGAATGAAGATGGAAGTGTACTCGATATAGGCGAGCATCGCTATCTGATTGATTCAGGAAATTTTAGAAGTAAAAAATTGAATGTATTTATTTTGAAAAATAATGGGGACGTAAAAGAGTATTTTCAAGTATGTGAGTAGATTACACAAAGGATATTTAAGGGGAATAGATACATGAAAGTTATTGACATATTTAAAAGTTAAACTATGACAAATAAAAAGGAAGATAAGCATGAAAAAAAGCATGGTCTTAGTGGGGGTTGGGTTAGTATGTTTCCTTATTTTTACGGGATGCGGAAATAGTCATGATCTTGCACCAGGAAGTTTAGACAATCAAGGTATAGATATTAAGAATAAAGAAATAGCTGATGTCACAATATAAAGTGGCATCTTCTTTTTATTAAAATTAATTGTTGACATTTAATTTAATGTAGTGTAATATTAAAGGTAGTAAATAAGAGACGGGAGATAGGAAAATGAAACTTAATAAATATAGTGATGTAATTACAGAGTTTAACGATACAACAGGGGGAAGACATTATATTTTCTATAAAGGGGAGCTTGCAGCGTTTGGAAAAGATAATACCTTTTATGTGGAAAACAGACGTAAAAAGTCAGTAATTGAGTTTATCGAGAATACATATGCGTATAAATATAAAGGAGCAGAGATCACGGAATGTTATTCATTAAATAACATGCTTGCTTAACTGCAGGCATGTGTTTAGTGAATAAGAGAGATGAAGAAATGGAACAACAAGAAAGTAGAGGAGAATATTGAATAAAAACATTGATTTTGCAGAGGAATGGGTCATTCAATTAAATGCTGAATTAGAAAGTGAAAAGGATATCACTAATGCTACAATACTGGAAAACCGTATTAAAACGCTTAAATGGCTAGTTAAAAAGGCTAAACGAATAAAACCAATGGATGATGCCCTTGCTTTCTATGGGGAAGAGGACAACTACGATTGGGATATAGATGATCCTTATGTATCTGTTAAGCCCTCAAAGACAATGCAAGACAACGGGGATTTGGCACGACAAGCAAGAGGTCTAAAATAAGGAGGGGAAGTACATGAATAGAGAGAATCAATATGAAATGCTAGTAGAGATTAATGCGAGGGTAAGGGTGCTAGCTGCACTATCGAACAATGAGGAAGTTGTTAAGGGGACACATCAAATAAAAGAGGTCAACAACGAGTCTATTACTTCTTTGGGGTATTCGGATGCAACTTTCAATTCGGATTCCATTAAGAGGTATAGCCAGTTAGTAGCGGGTATTAAAAAAGGGTAGATTCAAACAAACATAACAAAAAGAGAGAGAAAAGTGGGGGTCAAGATGAGAAAAGTATTAACAACAGGAGAAATGATTGATGCGTTGGATGTTGACGAGGTAGCGGAAATAGTTGATACAGGTAGCGACATTACAAGAGATATGATAGGAAAGCGGATAATGAATGATAGACAGTATTATTTTTACTTAGACACTTACACGAACTTCACGCTTCATAACGGTTTACGTAAATACAAGTGGGTAATTGTAGACATTGAAGATTAGACAACAAGATATAAACAAATAAAGATGGAGGGTCGAATGAAACAATGGGAAGGTTGTTAGAAGAACAAAATAAACAATTACATGAACTAAATATAGAATTACAAAAAGCACTAGAAAATAATAAGACCATCGCAGAAGAGGCAGACGAGAGCGATGAGTTATCCGAAATATGGGATATAGCGGACGGGGTACTTAAATAAATTTAACAGATATGATTAATTTAAAATTCCAAGAATAAAACAAGGGGGAAATGATTATGAAATATAGAGCAATTTTGCATAATGTTAAGTCGGGGGCGGGAAAAATAGAAAGTGTTTGGGTAGAAGAAATTGAAGTGGTTAATAGGGTAGGAGAAGAAGGATTGAAGTTATATGGGGGAACTCATTTTACAGTTGAGAGTAAGGAAACATAAAATATAAATATAAGGGAGATGATTAGGTGTGGCTATTCAATTTAGGAAGTACTTAGTAGACCTACAATTTGGCAATTACGCAAATAACGATAATAATGCGATACAGTTTGTTGGAGCGGAAGAAGGAGAACATTTCATGGAAGCAATTGCAACAGCAACGGTAAATGGAGATATGGATTGGAAAGGTACAAATATTTATGGGTTTAAGAGTTGGGGAGAGGGCCCTGACGTAGTGGAGTGTTTAACAAGAGAAGGAATCATTGATCCATCCTTAAAGACATCTGAACCAGCAGGTTTCGGAAAAATTAATTACCACGAAATGACAGATAAAGGAATCCAAATGCGTGAAGATTTCTTTAAGGAAATGGAAGAAAATTAACCAAAGGGGAAGGATAAAAGATACAAAAATACTTAATAGATAAGAAAATAGATAGTTTAGTCTAATCCTTAACGTAGAATATGCGGTAAGGATTATTTTAATGGATAAAAGAGGGTGTATTTAATGGGACGAATGACAAAAGAAAAACTAATGGAGTTATTAAAAGATGTTCCGGGAGACGTACAAATTAATGTACTTAACGAGGACGGTAAAATGACATCAAACATTGATTTTTGTTTTGAAGATTTAGATACAAGACAGTTTGTAGAACTTAAAGGGAAGACGTCAAATAATAAGGCAGAATAAGAGAGTTGGAGGAAGATGAAGTGGAAGAAATACAATGTTTAGTGGAAAGAAAAGATAAGTATATTATTGAGTTTGATGAGTCTGTATGTAACAAAGAGTGGATGAAGAAGTTTAGAAGGTATTTTTATGATTTCTATACATTGGAACAACATGCACAACACATTGCACAATTTAGGGCAAGATTCGGAAGTAGACATATTGAAGGATACGGAGTTCCTTTGGAGAACGGAGAAGTACCCTATTGGGCAGACAAAGATGAGGTTAACCGAGCGATAAACATAAGGATTATTAGCGAGGATAGCGATATTTATGTAGATTCTAATAAGCGACAGGAATAAACGGAAGATAAAAGGAGAATAATTAAAATGAGTAAAAGAACTGATGTAATGGTGGATATTGAAACATTAGGGCAAGGAGTTGATTCAACTATCTTTCAAATTGCTGCTGTTGCTTTTGATATTACGAGTGGAGAAGAATACAAAACGTTTAATGAGGTAGCGGATATCAGTAATCGCTCGTTACAAGTAGATGGAAACACGTTAAAATGGTGGCTTAAAACAGATGCTAGTCTGTTAAACAATTTATTAAACGAACAAAAGGGAGATAAATCACCAAAGGAAATTCTAGGGTTATTTTCAGAATGGTTAGATGGATTGGCCTACAATATGAAAAATGTTTATTTATGGGGAAATGGAATTCTATTTGATAATAAGATGATTCAGTATCAAATGGAGAAGAATGGATATAAATACCCTATATTTTACAGAAATGATAGAGATGTCCGAACTATATTAGAGTTAGCAAGTATTAAAGAAGGAGTAAGTGAATGGGATTTACGAAAGAAACACGAAAACCCTTCCTTAGCAGTGCATGATGCTATAAATGACGTTAGATTTCAGATAAGTTTAGTAGCACATTGCTATACGATACTTACATCGAATGATGAACTTATAAACCTTTAAAAGCAAACAAAGAACAAGGAAAGAGGTATGTAAGATGGAACAATTAAGTTTAGAAAACGGTAAGTATTTAATTGTAAACGGACTTGGTAAAGGTGGGGGAATACATGCTTTACGATACGGGGAAGTGTGGAGAGACCTCACGGGGGATAATTTAGTATTAGCTATGTTTCATAGAATTGAAGAGTTACAAAACGAAGTAGATCAGTACAAGAAGACACAGGAAGAAACAAATGAATAAAAATATTTGTATAAAAGGCGCATAAACATGTTATAATTGGGATAGAGAAAAGGAGACCTGTTGGACGCAGGTCACCTTTAGTAGCTGATCGCTCGAAGCGAGAGGCTAGGATGTTTATTTCTTGGAGGAGCCGCCTCTACATTGTGAGCGATTGGCGGGATTTCTCTTTGTTTTAACAAATTTAAAAATTAATGCAATTGCTTGATTTACAATTGCACCAACAACTGTCATTGCTAGGTATAAAAGAGTGTCCATATATGGTTCATCCCTTTCTCCTATAAGAAAAAGGTAAGAAAGGATGGACCACCCACCACGAACAACACTACTTAGGAGAGTATAACACAAAGAGTAATTGAATAGAACGGAACAAAGGCATCTGTACATTTGTACAGGTGTCTTTTTTAATGAGAAAGGTAAAAAGAAAAGGATTACTGGAATAGATAAGAAAATAACAATCAAGTTGTGTTTTCTGTCTTAAAATGAATAAAGATAGATATTTTAAAATCTGTTGAGCAGGTAAAGCAACAGTAGGAGGAGAGGAAACGAATGGAACACAGGGGAAGGGAGGAAGATTAAAATAAGTAGAAAAGATTGGGATAAGTATTTCTTGGATATTGCAGATACCGTTTCAACAAGAGCTACATGTAACAGATTAAAAGTTGGATGTGTCATTGTAAAAGACAAAGTTATTGTTTCAACGGGATATAACGGAAGTATTCGAGGACAACCCCATTGCATTGATGAGGGGGTTGGATGTTTGTTAAACGATGAGGGTCGATGTATAAGAACTATTCACGCAGAAGAGAATGCAGTTATTCATGCGGAAAGAAGAAGTTTAATCGGAGCAACCGCCTATGTTACACACCTATGTTGTGAAAAGTGTTCCAAAACATTGGCACAAGCAGGAATAAGTAGGTTGGTGTATCGGCATTATTATGGAAACAAATATAACAAGCATTTCCTTTCGGAAATTGAAACAGTACATCTAACTTATTAAAAACAAGCAGGTAACAAATAGAAAAATAAGTATATAGAAAGAAAGGTAAATAAAATGAAGGAATTTACAGTAGTACGATACACATCAGAAAGTAAGCCAAAATGGGGTTTAGTGCAAGGAAAACTTTATGCAGTAGAAACGAATGAAGATTATGTGATGTTATTTGACGGTGGAACAATTACCGTTTGGAATGATGAAGGACACCTTGCGGAAATGAATCAAGGAGAGTATCAGGTAGTGATTACGGACAAAAAAGAATGGTTTAAAGTAAGGCCAGAACGGATTTACTTGGAAGTGTATTAAGGGGGATTATAAATAATGAAGAGAATCGATGAGTTTAGAGGAAGATATTACTTCTTATCTAATTTTAGTCACAGTCCTTTAGAGTACAAGGGACTTGTTTATCAAAACGGTGAAGCGGCTTTTCAGGCTATGAAAGTTATTGATGAAAAGAGACGAGAGCAATTCACAAACCTTCCACCTAACAGGGCTAAGGCAAAGGGAAGAAATGTTAAGTTACGTGGAGATTGGGAGCATGTCAAAGAACAAGTCATGTATGAGGTTGTAAGAGCAAAATTCACACAGAACGAGTATTTAAAGAAGAAACTACTTGATACAGGGGATGCCCTTCTTATTGAGGGAAATACGTGGGGAGATACCGTTTGGGGCGTATGTAGGGGTAGAGGACAAAATAAACTAGGTAAGATACTGACAAGAATTAGAGCAGAGTTAAGAAATTGATTTAATGTATTACTAGGGGGTAAACAGATGAAATTAAAGATAAAACAGGACAGATTTTTGCCACATGTAACAGACAAAAGTTTAAAACATTTATCAGAAACAAATAACGTAAAAATTAATATCTTGAAACAGGAAACAACAACATTTAAGAGAACTTTGGTATTTCAAATACTTGGTAAGGAAGAAGATGTGAAGAAGGTAACAGATATTCTTTTTGCATTAGAAGAACTTATAGAAATGGAAAAATTAGAAACATGTGAAACCGTAAGAAAGCTATATAAAGATGTTGGATAGTATGAACAAAGCAAATACTACTTTCAATATGAGAATAGATGCTGCATATAAAAGTTTTATTAAAGCTGCAACAGAACAATATGAAACAATTAAAAAGGCAGAGGAAGATCCCACCTGTATATTAAAAGACCTGTTTAATAACAGGCATCAACGATATTATAACGAACTCACGAATGTATTAAATAAAGGGAAGGTAAGATGTCATGAATTTCAGGGATATCTAGTAGACCTTCTTAGACCACAATTTGAAAATGATTCTATAACAATGGAATATAATAAGTCACAATATCCATCGGACTTTCTATTAAGATACGATGGATTACCTTTATTTTCTTTTAACATATATAATCACACATTTGAAGATAAACGAGAGAATAAGACCGAAAGCGATCTAATGAAATTTAGGTCAACGATAGAAGGAATAAATTTCTGTATAAAAGAAAAGAAACAGAAAATAGCAGACGTTCAAGGATATATGACAAACCCTATGCAATACACGAAGGATTCACTTACTAAACGAGAAATAAAAGATGGGATATATAGTTTATTATTTAGGAAAAAGGTAAGAAAGTTTTTCGAAAGAGGAAAAGAAATATTGGAAGATGAATTGGAGTATTTAGAGAAGGAATATAAAAGGTTTGAGAAGTTAGAACAAGAAGCAATGCAAACGTATCATGGTTATAAAGATCTGCTTGAAGATAAATATAGGGATTTAGAGGAATTCTTTCAAGAACTGGGATATACAAAAGAGACTTAGTAGGGGAATGTAATGGAGATAAACAGAATTTACAATGAGGATTGTTTAATAGGAATGAAACAGCTACCAGATAAGAGTATTGATATGGTTTTATGTGACTTACCGTACGGGGTAACAAAAAATGATTGGGATTCTGTCATCAATTTAGAAAAACTATGGGAACAATATAATAGGGTTATTAAAGATAACGGGGCCATTGTACTATTTGGGCAGGATAAATTTTCGGCAAAACTAATGTTATCTAATGAAAAATATCACAGGTACAATTTGATATGGGATAAAGAATTGGTGACAGGATTCCTAAATGCAGAACGGATGCCGCTTCGGAGACATGAAGATATTTTAGTATTTTATAAGAATCTTCCTACCTACAACCCACAAAAGATATACGGAAGGAAGAATAATTCAAAAGGTAACTATAAAGGCAAGGAACATACAAACAACAACTATGGTAATTTTAAGCAACTAGATAACAGGGAAAAGTTGGGGAATATGAAATACCCAGCTTCTATTGTTTCCTTCCAAAAACCTCATCCTAGCAAATCCATTCATCCTACCCAGAAACCAACGTCTTTATGTAATTGGTTAATAAAATCTTTTACAAACAAGGGTGACCTGGTACTCGATAGTTGTATGGGAAGTGGTACAACAGCAATAAGTTGTATTGAAACGGGACGAAACTTTATAGGGTATGAACAGGATAATAACTATTTTAAAGAGGCACAGGATAGAATAAAGAGGAAAATGATGCGACCAAAGCGATTATGGGATTAATGGCAGGAACAAGGGGAGGGAAATAGGAAATGAATCTTAAATTACAAAGAAAGTTTCACCAGTGCAAGAAGTCTCTTATTCGTTATTGGTATAGGTTAATGAAACCATTGGCTACCTTTTTAGAAGCAAAAGACGATGAAAGACGACAGAAGATGAAAAGCAAGATTACAGAAGAAAAGGCAGTTAGGTATATTGCAGAAGATATAGCAAGATACATTGTCAAAAGAAAGAAAGGGTATACTGTTTCATTTATTATTGCTGAATATATGGATGAAGATGACTTTGCTGGATATGAAAGTTTGTCTTTTCTTAGATATAATTTCCGAATGCGAAAGAAAACAACTATGGGGTATTACAAGTTCAATAGGGGAATACCATTTCAGGAAAAAATAATAGAAGAACTAAAAGCAATTAAGGGAATACAGGTGGAAGAAGAAATAGAAACATTTAAATGGGAAAGAGTCGATAACTACAAGAAAACTTGCAATGTTAGTTATATCGGGTAAGTTAACGGAAAAGTAAATAAACGAAGTCATCAAGGGGAATAGTCATATCAACTATCAACGCTAGTCCAGGGGGAATGAGGATGCCAGTTAAGACAGGAGATAAGGTTATTGTTGTAAATCCTTATCATACAGAAACAGAGTATGGATACGAAAAAGGAGACATTTTCACAGTATGGATTGTATTTTCTGAATCAATTCGTACAACAACTGATTTAGGGTTGTGGAACTTTGAATATGAGATTTATAAAGAATAAATAGCAAGATAAAACAGAATAAAATCAATAGGGACAGTCATTACGGCTGTCCTTTTTTCGTGATAAGAAAAACACTAAAATCCATCAAATACGTTGGTATACTTTGGATAATTTCACAGGATAGAAGTTTCTATGGAAAGAGAAAAAGAGTTGAAGGTATGGACTATTTAACGAATAAAAGGAGGATAAAATGGCTCAATTATTTTTCAAATACGGAACGATGAATAGCGGTAAGAGTTTGCAGTTATTAGCGTCACGAAATAATTATGAAGAACAAAATAAAAAGACACTTGTGTATACAAGTAATTTAGACACAAGAAGTGGTCATCAAAGAGTGGAAACAAGAATTGGTGTAAGTTGCAAAGCGGAATACTTACATCCCAACATCTTTGAGGACGTTAAGAATAAAAACAAGCAGGAAAAGATTTATTGCATTTTTGTAGATGAAGCACATTTTTTAAAAAGAAAAGACATTGAACATTTAACAGACATTGTAGATGGATTAAATATCCCCGTCATTTGTTATGGGTTGCGAGCAGATTTTAGAAATGAATTATTTGAAGGGTCAGCAGCATTATTCGCTTTAGCAGACAAGATAGAAGAATTGAAGACGGTATGTTATTTCACAAATAAAAAAGCAACAGTCAATATGCGAGTGGGTAAAGATGGAGAAGTTATTCGAGAAGGAGAACAGGTAGTAGTAGGGGATATAGGAAGTTACTTCCCTGTCAGTCGAGAGGTTTATAAGCAAATGAGAAATACAAATGACTATTTAGGAAAACCGTCATGAAAAATATAAAAGTTATAACAACCGTTGTACAGAGAGAGATAAAAAACAGATATTCACTAGATACAAAAAAGAGTGCTGTTCATTGGAGTTGTCCAGAGTGTGGAGCGGCTCTAGGGGAAATACGAAAAGTCGATGTGTACGGAATAGAAAAAGTGATGAAGGTTGATACATGGGATGCACCCTGCGGACATGCTGTACCTCTTAAATACTTTAAGAAGTGTAATCGTAAGGAACTTATTGATTTTTATATCAAATATGACGCACCTATGAATCTGCAAATGAAATCCTTCAATCCAAAAAAAGCTACAAAAGAAGAAATTATAGAGCAAATAGATAAAAAACAGATTATGAATAACGCAGTAAACAGGGCATTTAACCAAAAATAAAGAGATAGAATGCTCTCATTAAAACAGAGATAAAACAGAGGGGAACTTGAAAAATGAATAAAACAGAGAGACAGGGGCGCGAGAATCAATTCGTTCCGTTTAAGTACGTATCCTTATTCTCAGGAATAGGGGGATTTGAACAGGCTCTTAACAGTCTAGGGGGAACTTGTGTAATGGCTTCTGAAATAGATAAATTTGCTGAGAAGTCATATCAAGCTATTTATGGGCATTCAACAGTTGGGGATGTAACAGAGATAGATGAAAGAGATGTACCAAATCACGATATGTTAGTCGGGGGATTCCCTTGTCAGGCATTTTCCGTTGCGGGAAATAGGGAAGGTTTTGACGATACCAGGGGAACATTGTTTTTCGAGATTGCAAGAATTGCAAAGGAAAAAAAGCCTAAGTTACTTCTATTAGAAAACGTAAAAGGGCTTGTGGGGCATGACAAAGGAAAGACACTCGATAAGATTGTAGAGGTCTTAAATGAGATTGGTTATGTAGTGGATTATGAAGTCTTAAATTCTAAATTTTTCGGAGTACCACAAAACAGAGAGCGTATTTTCATTTTAGCAGTCAGGGAAGATTTAATTGAACAGGAAGAGTGGATATTTGAAGGAAATACAGTTGTTCCAAAGTCCAAGAGAAGAATTGCAGCATATGAAGGGGTAAAGACATTTAATTTTAATTGGCCTGCACAAGAAGAAGTTACGGTAAGATTGCGGGAAATTTTAGAACCCGTGGTAGAAGATAGATTTTATTTGTCTAGCGAAAAGACGGAAACATTGATCAAACAGTTGGAAGAGCAACAATTTCAGGGAGAAACAAAAATTATTCAACAAAACCAATCTAAAAAATTATTTGTTAAGAATGAGACAGGAACAGTTACAACAAGCATGGGAAGTAGTCAGGCCTCAAAAGTATTAGAACCAAAAACGGTAGGGCATGTTGATATAAATGGACATGATTTGCTTAAGCGTGTATATGACCCTGCAACAGTTTCACCTACACTAACCTCAATGGGTGGAGGGAATACAGAACCTAAGATTGTTATAAAAGGGGAATTTCCTGATCTCCCTATGGACAAGTGGAGAAAAATTAAATTGAAAAGAAAGAAATATAAGGAAGAGCCTAAGTTGGACATTGTAGGTCATAGCGGAAGTGGTGGACAAAAAGGATATATTTACAATGAAGAAGGGCTTATGTCCACTTTAACAGCAACAGATTACAAACAGCCAAAACAAATTGTAACTAAAACACAGGAATCCTTAAATGCAGGAACAACAGATGGTATGACAAATATTCGAGAAGATGAAATGGTGAGTACACTTACCGCTTCCTATTATAAAGGGTTATGTGGTCAGTCAAGACCACATGTATTAGAGAAAGAAGAGGTCAGACCTGTATTAACACCCGATCGAATAACGAAAAGACAAAACGGAAGAAGAATGAAAGAAAACGATGAAGATTCCTTTACGCTTACTTCACAGGATAAGCATGGTGTCGCACACGGGGTATTTCCGAAATATCAAATACGAAAACTAACCCCGAGGGAATGCTTTAGACTGCAAGGATTCGGAGATGACATTTTTGAGATTCTAGTAGAAGCAGGTATAAGTAATACTCAATTGTATAAACAAGCAGGAAACGCTGTAACTGTAAACGTGATTCAGGCAATTGGAGAAAAAATACGAGAGTTTGGATTGTTAAACGAGGATAAGACGATATATAAAAAGGTAACATTTAAGGAAAAGAAAGAAGAAACTAAGGTAGAGGAAAATACAGCAAGACCACGGAGTTTGTGGGGGTAGTATTAAACGAGCAAGGGTGATGAGGTATGAAATTAGGATTGAAGGGATCTATACACGAAGAACAATTAATAGATCGATTAAAAAGAAGGCCAGACATTTTAGAGTTTCATTTATTCGAGGATGATTTGTTCGGGAAAAATAGAGAAAGATTGGAAAAATGTATACTCCTTGTACAAGAACTGGGAATACGAGTGATACTTCATCATCCAATAAAGTACAGATCGAGGAAGTTAGATATATTACATGTTAATACAGAGGATAGGTTGTATTACAATATAAGCACTCACATTTTAGCAGAAATAGTAAAGAAGCATGGAATTCATTGTGTTATTCATGTTAATTATTCAAATATTCCTTTCAATAAGGAAGACTATGAAAAGGAACTTGGAGCAATAAAGACTGAAATACAAAGATTTAATGAGTTATCTGAAGGAAGGTTTCTGTGGGAGAACAGTTGTGATGGCGCATTCTCTTTTATAAATGATCGGATATATGAGGACATTATAGAACCACTTGGATTAAATATATGTTTTGATATAAGTCATGCATTTATAACGTTTCAAGGTGATAATGAAAAACTAAAAGATGCTATGGAGAAAACAAGACAACATACGAAGTATTACCATGTTGTAGATAGTATGGGGAAGGAACATGATTCCCTTACATTAGGAAAAGGAAAGATTGATTGGGAAAACATTGAGGACTTAATCAAAGGAAAGCCGTATATTTATGAGATAGATTTAAAGGATCAAACAAATTGTGATGAAATGTTGAGAAGCCATCAATATTTCAAATCATTAGATAAAAAATCAGGGTAAAAACAGGGGAATAGTATGGAATTAAATAATGTATATAACATGGATTGTGTTGAAGGAATGCAACAAATGGAGGATGCCAGTGTGGATTTAATTATCGCTGATCCTCCATATGTTATCGCAAGAGAAGGAAACTTCCACACGATGAATAGAGCGGGTACAGATTTTGGAGAATGGGATTATGATTTTGACAACGAACCTTACTTAACGGAATCATATAGGTTACTTAAACCTGGGGGATCACTTCTTACTTTCAATGACTTTAAAAAGGCAACAACAGTATATGACATTACGGAAAAGTTAGGATTTGAATATAAAGACACACTTGTATGGAAAAAAACAAATCCTATTCCGAGAAACAGAGATAGAAGATACGTACCTGACGTAGAAATGGTGCAATGGTATATAAAGCCGGGGAATGCATGGACATTTAACAGACAACAGGAAACATATGAAAGCAGCGTAATATCTTTTCCTGTAGAGGGTGGAACAAATTCTACCCGGTTCCACCCCACACAAAAACCAGAAAAACTTGTTGAGTATTTTATTAGAATGCATAGTAATAAAGGAGATATTGTACTTGATCCATTCATGGGTAGCGGTACAACAGCGGTAGCCGCTATAAACCAAAAAAGGCACTTCTTTGGGTTTGAACGGAATGAAACTTATTTCCTTAAATTACAGGATCGACTAAAAAGAGAAGAGCGTAAACCAAAGGGGTTATTTATTTAGGAGGAAATGTATGAAGAGATTTTTTGATATATTAGGGGTACTAAATACTATTCTTATGGTAACAGTACCTTTATTAATAGTAGCGTATACCGCTTATGTTTATTCGCCAGAATTACCTATATTTATTTTATGTATGATGCTGATTTATGGAATGTTTATTTTTGCTGGGAATAGCGACCAAAAAAATAAGAAAAAAGAAAAGGGTCGTATAGAAGCAATTAAAACACTTGCGATAGAGAAAGTAAATAGGTTAGATAAATATGAAGCGGAAATTATAGACGTACAAGGGAATAGGGTATTATTAAAAGCAGGGAACAAGGCATATGTTGCGATAGCAGCAAAGGATAAAGTGCAATTAGAAACTGTATTTGTTGCAGGGGGTATCCTGTATGAACCAGGTAATTAGAGTTTAAGGAGATAAGATGATGCAAAGGAAAGGGAATTGGGATGGAATTAAATAAAATATATAATAAGGATTGCTTGAAGGGAATGAAACAGATCCCCGATAAGAGCATAGATATGATTTTGTGCGACTTACCCTACGAAATGACAGATAATTATTGGGATACTATTATTCCTTTTGATCAATTGTGGGATGCTTATAATAGAGTTATCAAAGATAACGGGGCAATTGTGCTGACAGCAAAGCAGCCATTTACTTCAAAAATTATTATGAGTAACCTACAAATGTTTAAGTATACTATGGTATGGAGAAAAAACTTAAAAACAGGATTTCTAAATGCACGAAAACAACCTATGGGTGCATATGAGGATATTGCGGTATTTTATAAGAAACCACCTGTCTATAATCCTCAAAAGATACCGAGGACGTTCCAACAGAAGTCAGGGAGTAAATTTAATTCCAAAACTAAAAACTACGGTAGTTTAGGAGAGTTATATAAAGATAGACAGAGTGACGAATTAACGGTAGATGATGTGATTGATTATGAAGATGAAGATAATCTATCTATTGAATGGGAATTAGAAAATGAAATGTTATATATCAAGAGCATTCATAACTCCACAGGAAAGATACACCCCACTCAAAAACCGGTATATCTTTTTGAATGGTTAATTAGGACTTTTACAAACAAGGGTGACCTGGTATTAGATAATTGTATGGGAAGTGGTACTACTGCGGTAAGTTGTATTAATACGGGGAGGAATTACATCGGATATGAGTTAGATAAAAGTTACCATGAAAAGTCTCTTGAAATGATTGAGAAGATAAAACGAAAGCCTAAGAGTTTATGGGGATAGACCTATTAGGAATAAATATTATATGGTACAATAATTAACGTACAATAAAGGCTATAAGGGTGGCGACTCACTCCCTTTTTGAAAGGGGGTGGTCGTATGACAGTATTTGAATCATTAATGTTCGCAATCGCTTTTGCAACACTAATCGTACTTGTACTGTCCGAACAAAAAAAGTAACCTCCCTATAGCCTGACAAGCAATGTAGGGGGTTACTATCCTTATTTCATTGTGGGTCGCCACGATCATGGCTATTGTACACACAAGACCGTTGGTGTTATCGCACCTCGGTCTTTTATTAATATATTCTTTTATAATTATATTATACCCATTTTTACTGATATTGCAAACATGTACGATTTCATGTGTATAATAAGGTAAATTATATTGAAAGGGAGAGTGAACATGGAATACCTAAAAGAAAATATAGGTGAAAATATTAAACAATACATTGCTAATAAAGGTATAAGACAAGATTGGGTCATTGACCGTCTCAGAATAGATAAAGAAGTATTTTATAACATTTTAAACGGGCATGGGGATGTATACCTGTATGAAGAAAAAATTCGCAATCTCTTTAGAATCAAAGATCCACGTTATTTTAAACGAGATTCGGAATTGTCAAAGAAACTTAATGAGAGCAGTCACAAGCGAATGATTGTTGGTCAAGACATATTAACAAGTAACAGAGGGAAAGAATTTATGGAAGTAAAATGGTTTTTTAAAAGGTATAGAGAGGTTATAAAAAAGGTATATTAAGGAGATGGATAAAAAAGTAACCCCTCATATGCTTTGACATGGCTCTGAGGGATTATACATTCCTTATTGCACCACTCTTATATAAGAGTGGTTAATTGTAAACCGTTTGATGTTACAGCACCAACGGTTCATGTATGATTTAATTCCATTTAGGGGAAGAACGAAAATAAAACAATAAACATATCTACGTTTGTTGAAGATTTACAACAAGAGATTAATCCCAGATATACAAGTACAACACCTCTTTAATTTTTTTTATTGGTTGCTTTAATAACTTCGGATAACTGTAATATAACCGTCTCCAATTTATCAAGTTTACGTTCAAACCTAATAAATAGATATATTGTTATAGCTATGGGGAAACCAAAATTACCTATTATGGATATCCACAATGTTACATCTTCGGGTATCATCTTATTACCAACTCCCATTTTTTAAAAGTATTTGCAAGGAGAAATAACCAATAAGGTATGTATTATAAAAAGAGAAACATACCTAGAAATAAACAACCCTTAAAAAGGAATTGTTAGGATTCAGAGAGCATGTACGACATCTTTAATAAGTATATTCACTAAATAACTAAAAGGATTTATATACATATTGAATTGATACCAAATAGAAAATATTTTTTCGTATAAATATGTTTATTTGTAAATAATCTTCTATCTATGCTAAGGTACTGATGGGGGATAACGCTTTCACTTGAGGTTTTAGAAAATGATATAAAGAAAGATGGAATGGGGGAATTAACGTGCGGAAGAGAAGTTACTTTGTGGGATTGTGCGTAATAGCTTGTTTAGCCTTATTTTTAGCAGCATGTGGATCGTCAGATACAGAAACGTCAGAAGGTCAGGATAATAAGGATAGCGACAAGGGAGAAGAATTAGAGACAAACGATAAAACTGAAGATGATTCGGATGATCCAAACCAGGATGATGCAGAATCATCTAGCAGTGAGGAGTCTGAAGAAAGCAATGAAGAAAATAGTAATAGAAAGGATTCCGAGGAAAGCAGTAACAATAAAGACAGTAATGAGGAAAATAAAGAAAGCACTAATAACCAAGACAACAATGACAATAATACAAAATCAGATGATACTGATAGTAAACAAGATAGTAATAAAAAAACAAAATCTTCTTCAGAAGAAAGTAGAGATGCAATAGAGAGTATGGACAAAGCTGTAGAACATCTTAAAGAAGAGTTAGAGTCGAACAATGAGGTAAACATCGATGACACAGAATTTATACCTAATGATGAATCACCGAAAACCGATGACAAAGGAACATATTACATAATCAGCTTAGAATCTAAATCGTTGCGGGAACAAGGCGGTTCTGGCTCTGTTGGAATATACAATGTATACGAAAATGGGGAATATGAACTTGCATATTAAATGTAGGGTATAAAATTATGCCTATAGTGCGAAATTTGCATTATGCTGTCTAAAAATCTATTAATATAGCAAATAAAGTAGGGAAAACATGCGTAGACGATTGAATAAAAGGGGAAAAATTGCGGTAACCATTTTATTGGTTGTGGCAGTTTTTCTGGTGTCCAGGTTGGTCGGTATAGGTAAAAAGGATGTGGTTAAGGAAAGTGATATGTCTGTGGAGGCTACTACCCCTGTAGAAACAGTATCACCTTCTAATAAACCAGAGGTAGAATCTGATGAAACTGTCAAAGATCAATCTGACCTAAAAAAAGAGAGACAAGAGAAAGAAGAGGCTAGAAAAGTAGCGGTTGCCAAGCAAAATAAAGCCGACCAACAGGAAAATGCGATTTATTTAACATTTGATGATGGGCCATCCAGTGTTGCGAATGAATTATTGGATATCTTAGATGACTATCAGATGAAAGGTACTTTTTTCATGATAGGTCCTAAAATAGAGAAACATCCCCTGGTAGTAAAACGTATGGAATATGAAGGACATGGACTGGCTCTACATGGGATCACCCATGAAGTAGATCAAGTATACAGCAGTCAATCTTCCCCAGTAGAAGAGATGATTGAGAATCAGGAGATATTGAAGGAAGTAACGGGTGTTAATTCCGATCTTGCCCGATTGCCATACGGAAGTGTTCCATATTTAACAGAGGAAATGCGTTATTTATTGGATCAAGAAGATTTTAACATATGGGATTGGAACGTAGATAGTCGAGATTGGGAGTTTAAAAATGAACAGTATGTTCAACATACCATTCAAGAGATTCAACAAAAGGAACACAAGGGGGAAACACCTGTAGTCCTTCTACATGACCAACAAGAGACAATAAAGCATTTACCCGAATTACTACAATATATTAAGAATGAAGGTTATACAACAAAAGTATTGACCAATGACATGCCACCGATAACATTCCCATGTGAAGGTAGATGTCGATCAATTTAATACAGATAAATTAAAAGTATATACTCTTTAATAACACAATAACGTCCCCATATAAAGACTAGGGGACGTTATTTTTGAGTTTATCCGAAATTGAAAAAGCATGTTTTGGTGTTAGTTTTTAATAATTAATTTTTGACCGATTTTAATCGTGTCTGCGTTACTAATGTTGTTCCATTTCATAAGATTAGAGACTGTCACATTGAATTTAACAGCAATGCCACTTAGAGTATCACCGGACTTGACTGTATAAGTGGTTTGAGAGCCACCCACAGGTTCTTTCACAATTAACTTCTGACCGATTTGCAGGCTGTCAGCATTACTAATATTGTTCCATTTTTGAAGTTGTGCAGTAGTAACCCCAAATTTAACAGCAATACCACTCAATGTGTCTCCAGACTTAACAGTGTAGGTTTCCGTAGAGCCACCGCCAGACCCACCACTACCACCAGAAGGTTCTTTTACTGTTAACTTTTGACCAATTTGAATACTGTCAGCGTTGCTAATGTTATTCCATTTTTTAAGCTGCGAGACAGTTACTCCAAACTTAACAGCAATGCCACTTAAAGTGTCTCCCGATTTAACAGTGTAAGTTTTCTGAGAACCGCCAGATCCACCGCCACCCGAAGGTTCTTTTACTATCAATTTTTGCCCAATTTGAATACTATCAGCGTTGCTAATGTTATTCCATTTTTTAAGTTGCGAGACAGTTACTCCAAACTTAACGGCAATACCACTTAAAGTGTCTCCCGATTTAACGACATACGTGTCGGTTGAGCCTCCGCCAGATCCACCACCGTTTCCGCCATTTCCACCGCCGCCTGTGCTACCGCTTAGGAATAGTTGTTTTTCAGCTTCTCTACGTCTTACTAAACCAGGTAGTTGAACTCCCCCGGCATTTACCCAACGTCCAAACTCATTTGCAGCACCATTAACATCCCCATTATTTAATTTTTGCAAGAGTGTACTTGTACGTAATGCACCCGCTCCTAAATTAAATGAGAAAGATACTAGAGCATCGAATTGATTTTGATTAATGCTTACAGTTACATAATTATTTACAGCATTTTCAAAAGTTATTAAGTCTGCCTTTAGTATGGTTTCTGCTTTTGCTTTTGAAATAGTTTGACCTGCGTATACCGGGTATTTATCTGCCGATGCAGTATTGTTTGTATGGCCATACCCAATTGTCCAAACACCAACGGAATCTTGGTATGCAGTTAATCTTAATCCTTCAAATTCCTTAATGAGATCTACACCTACTTGAGATGTTTTTCTAGCCATTATTATTCCCCCTTAAATAATCCAACTTAAATAGTTGTCAATAATAGAAAGAGGAATGGTGAGAAGAAAACAAACCAACATGGTAAATTTTTTTAAAGGATTTCTAAGAAAAAAAGAAAGGCATTACGAAATATTTAAACAAAACACAGGAATTTAATAGAAATAGGAGAGTCATTTGCAATGAAAATTAATAAGAATACATAAATAGACTAAATCTTATTCTTGATAATTTTTTCAGATAATTCTTTCCATGGGAGGTTTATAATCAATGCGTGAAACCTCTTTATATTAAGGGGGGAGAATTGTGGATTTTAACGAAGGCCTCAGTAAGATTCACGATTTTTTTAAGAAGAATGAAGAAAATATCAATAATCCTATTGTTAAAAGTTTCATATCTGATGACGAAAATCGAAAATTATTAGAGAAAGCTATCGTAAACCCAACAACCGATAATAAAAACCGAGTAGATGTTGCGTTCAGTGAACACTATACTAGGGTGAAAAAGATTAAATATGTCAGTAGTTTGATACATTTTTTCAGTATTGACTATGATAAAAAAAAGCGGACACAAAGAAGAAGGAATCTGTTGATACTTGATAAGGGTTTATCGAACGAAAACGAAGTTACTCGGAAAGAACTTATAGAAGATGATACACAACATACCAACACTTCTTTTAATAGTTTAGAGGAACAAGTGGAAAACGAGCATCTTGAAAATGCACTAAAAAAGTTGACCAGAAAGCAAGTCGAGATATTGGAGATGATGTATTTAAAGAACTTAACTTGCAAAGAAATATCGGAAATAATACAAACAACCCCTCAAAATGTATCAAATCAACACAGAAAAGCACTTCGGAGATTAAATTACTTGATTAAATCAACGAGATAACAGGGGTGGTACAGTGATTTTAGAGCCGATTAATAAAGAAGATGCTATTACAGTGGAGATCATTGAGGACTTTAAACCCAAAATCAAAAAATGTTTGAGAAACACGTCTTTTCAAGAACAAGAGGACTTGGAACAAGAAATAAAATTGAAGATAATTGAGAAAATGAAAGAAGTCAATTTTAAAGAACCTCCTAGTATATGGAGTTTCTTACATTTGCCAATAAGATGAATCACTCCCTACGGTTGAGATCCTAGGAAGTAGAAGGAATTAGGGATTGGTTCACCTTAAAAGGACGTTAAATATAAAGTTACTAATTAATCCGATTATCAAAACAGATAGTCGGGTTTTTTGTGATAAGAAAAAGACAAGATAATAAGTAATTATATTGTATTCTAAAAGAAGAATAGAAAATGGTATTTGAATTAATTAAATGGTGTTTATTTAGGGGGAGTTACATGAATAGAAGAGATATAGCAATTTATGGAGCATTAGTTGAAGGAGATATATTTGAGGAAGGGTACGGGACAACAGAACAGGACGAGGAATTGTTATTAGAGGCATCAAAGAAGATATATGGGGTAATATCTAACAGTTCAGAAGAGTATCTTAAACAAGCCGAGAAGGAAATTAAAACCCATCTAAATGTTCTGGTTAAAGAGTATAGGGAAAAGGCAAAGGAATTCCTTCATAAACACGGGGAAGAAAACACAGTAAATAATCAGTAGAAAGAGGAGAACAAGTGGAGTTAAATAAAATATACAACATGGATTGTTTAGCAGGAATGAAGGAGATCCCGGATAAGAGCATAGATATGATTCTTTGTGACCTTCCGTATGGAACGATAGATAGCAAGTGGGATGTAATTATTCCTTTTGATGAACTGTGGGAGCAATACGAACGAATAATTACAGACAGAGGAGCCATTGTTTTAACAGCAAACGGGTCTTTTACACACAAACTTGTGGCATCTAACTTGGATTTATACCGTTACAAGTGGATATGGTTAAAGAATAAAGCAGGAAATTTCATCAATGCAAAAAACCGGCCAATGACTTCCTTTGAAGAGGTATTAGTGTTTTCTAAAGGAGTAACAGCAAATGGATCAAATAACAGGATGAATTACTTCCCACAAGGGTTAAGATCCGTTAATCAGGTTTCAAAAAGCAGTTTGAAGAATAGTAATCATGTAGGAAAGAGGCCTTCACATAAAGAACATACTATACAGGAGTATACAAACTATCCAAAAGATGTGCTGCGTTTTTCATTAGATAAAGATACCTTTCACCCAACTCAGAAGCCAGTATCTTTATTTGAGTATTTATTAAAGACGTACTCGGAGGAAGGAAATACAGTCTTAGATAATTGCATGGGAAGTGGAACGACAGCGATAGCAGCTATTAGAACCAACCGTAATTTTATTGGGTTTGAGATGGAAAAAGAGTATTATGAGAAGAGTATCCAGCGAATCGAGACAGAGAAGAAAAGACCTGTCAGTTTATGGGGATAATACTTTAACGAGGTGAGTTAGAATATGACGACAGAATTAAAGTTAATTAAAGGTTATTTTTATGAGGGAAGGCTTTCCATGGATAAAGACTTCGTATATGAGATTAGTGGCGGAAAATGTAAGAGTAGGGAACATGTATTTTTGGTAAGTAAAGACGCTTATTCTGACCTTTTAAACAAAAGTGTGAAATATTTTGACTATAAATATTACGATAGTCTGTTAGAGAACGTTAAGAATGATGAAGCGGATTCATATTTAGAAAGTCACCGAATTGATATTGACCTGGAACGGTATGAATTCGCACATTTGGTAGCTGGTGTAGATAAGAAGGGAATTATTGAACACTTAGATGATGAATTAATGGACGATATTATTGAACGAGATAATACGGTATGGTTTAAGGATCAAAGAAAGCAGTATTTCATTCGATTTTAGAGAAAGAGAACGGAGTAGCTAAACTAAATAAGCTATCTGAAATTACAAAGGGGAAATAAACAATGACAAACGCTTTATTAGTAACTTATTCAGACAATGAGAAGGCAGTCTTTCACATTGCACCAGGAAATAGAATTAAGGATGTTATAGAGGAAATAGAAGAAGAAACAGGCAAAGAAATAATTAAACATGAGTGGATGCATCGGAAGTAAACAGAGGAGAAACAGAGATGGAATTAAATAAGATTTATAATGAAGAATGTTTAATGGGGATGAATCGCATACCAGATAAGAGTATAGATATGGTCCTATGCGACCTCCCTTACGGGACTACAAAAAATGAGTGGGATAGTGTAATAGATTTAGATGGACTATGGTTACAATACGAGAGGATCATCAAAGATAATGGGGCAATTGTTTTAACAGCACAAACACCTTTCGACAAGGTACTTGGAGTAAGCAATTTGAAACTTTTAAAGTATGAATGGATATGGGATAAGAAATTGGCAACAGGACATTTAAATGCAAAGAAAATGCCGCTTAAAAAGCATGAGAATATACTTGTATTCTACAAAAATATGCCAACTTACAATCCGCAAATGAGAAAAGGTATTCCTTATAATAAAGGATTTAATGGAAGAGTAAGTTCTAATTACGGGCAGCAACGTAAGGTGGATAATATCAATCCAACAGGAGATAGATATCCAACAAGTATCTTGGAAAAGAGTAATGCTAACAAGCAAAACATCATACATCCCACCCAGAAACCTGTTTCTTTATTTGAGTATATTGTGAAAACTTATACAAACAAAGGAGATACGGTATTAGATAATTGTATGGGGTCTGGAACTACTGCAGTTGCATGTATAAAGACAGGAAGAAATTATATAGGGTTTGAGATGGATGAAGATTATTATAATAAGTCATTAGAGAGAATAGAACGGGAGATTTCAAAACCAAAGAGTTTATGGGTATAGAGGATAACTAGGGGGAAGATCGAAACATGAAGGTATTAGAGAATTACGATGATTTAACAGGGAAGACAATAGCATTTACTCATATGGAACAGTTTTCCGATCAAATTACGATAGCTACAACAGATGGTTGTGTACTGATGGCTACATTTGAAGTATGGGACGATTGTGATGGGGACGTACAAATCAAAGTATTACGTGAACCTCATGTGGTAAGGCGGGTACAGATAAACAAATATTTAGGAGAAGAATTAGGTAAATTAGGCATATATGACTTAGAAGCATATAAAAAAGAGCAAGAGAGAAAACGGAAATTAGAGCAGGAACGATTTAGGCAGGAGAAAGAAGAAAGAGAAAAGAAAAAGGTACTGGAATTAATGGAAAAATACAGCAAAGAACTGTTTGGGGAAGATAAAAACCTGGATGATTTTATAAAGAATAAAGACTTTCTAAATAAGTACGGGATAGATTCTCAATGAATATAAAAGAGAAGGCAAGGCATATAACTTATATAGGAAGTGGATTAGTTCCAAAAGATAAGGCAGAACAAGTACTGAGAGAACTTAGTAAAGAAGTAGATGTATACAACGCAGATATTGAAATGAATGGGGTAGTTTTAATAGAAAGACAGTAGATTGGTTAGTAAGAAAAGGAGACCTTTAATAGGTCTCTTTTTTGGTGATAAGAAAATCCCTAGAACCCCTGAATGTCGATACTATACGTAATTTACGTTGTCCCAGGTTAAGGAAAGGTAAAGGGATATAGAGATGTGGATAATTTAGGGGAAGCAGTAATAAATTTAGAGGTTGTAAGTAAGAATAAAGATAAATTAGACATGATTAAAACCATCCAAAAATTAAGAGAAGAAAACAGCGTGGAAGATGTTAAAATTATATTGGAAGGGGAAGGCGGGAATGTAATGGGAGAAGGAACTGTGATTAAAATAGATATATCTAAATTTAAGAAGGAAGAAGATAGAGAAACAGACTTAATTAGTACATTAGAAAGACTAAAGGAAACAGTTGAAAGATTTAGGGACACAATGGACAGTTACAATAAAGAAAATTTTAAACATATCACTGAGAATATCCTTTATGTTAGTGACGGCTTTAAATATTTAGGGGAACAGCTTTTACAGTCAATGTGTTTAGATTTGGAACGAATAGTTGAAAAGCCATTATTTCATGTAAATGGGTTAGTGTCTGAAGAGAAAAATATAGAGGAACTTTTAAAAAAATTAAATGAAGTAATTGACAAACTGCCTAAAAGGACTGAAGAGGAAGCGAAATGGGTACAAGAATATAAAAATGAGGAAGTTAAGCTAAGTAATAAAGTGAAAGAAAAAATTAATCTTGCAATAGATAAATCTGAAAAAATTCTTCAAGTATTAAGTATAGTAACACCGATTCTGGTAAGCACTTTAGGTGGGGATGTTGGGGTAATTAAGGAAATAAAATACTACGAAATAAATATAGAATATTATATGGAAAACGGGGATACTACACCCAAATTAGAGGGTACAGATGATGATGAATATAAAACTTGTTTGAAAAGTGGGAAAGGAGAGATGACAGGAGATAGAATTAACATACAATTTAGTAGGGATTAAAATAAGGGTATAAACAAAAATGTTAAATAAAGAAAGGATAGGTCATTGAAAGTTTGCAATGGCTTTAATGTAGTTAAAAAAGGGATGGTAAACTTATTTAAGTAACCACGTATAAGATGATCCAAGAGACCTGTAAAGGGTCTCTTTTTATTTAGTAACTTTCAATTTATTTAAATAAATAGGAATGCTAATTGCTTTAATCATATTCGATCGGAACAAAAAATAATCCCTCGGGTTGACTTAGTAAGTTAATGAGGGATTATTCCTTATTGTGCCTAGCCCCTCTTAGATAGGGTTTGGTCATATTGTACCGTTCCATGCTGATACATGGAACAGTTTTTAATATTATATGATTTTCTATTTATTCCGTTTTGTTGATAAGAAAATACATAAAGTTGACCGAAAACTGATTTACACTTAGAACAAGACAATAAGGAATTGAAAGGAATTGGGTTATATGAGTATTAAAGATGTTTGGAGTAGTTTAGGGAGAGAAGAAGGGGAATTTGAAACAGGAGATGTTGTAGTGTTTCAGGGAGGGTATACAAATAAGGTTGGATTAACGATGACAATAGAAGATGTACAAGATTATTATAGGAATAAACAAGTTATAGGTCTTTATCCAAACGGAACAATGCTTGATTTAAGGAGATAAATCTAATGATCTTTATTTTAAACCGATAGAGAAATGGATTAAGTGAAGGGAAAAGAGAAGCATGGAAGGACTAACAGAATTAGGAACAATGCAATGGGATGAAATTTATAATATGGACTGTATAGAGGTTTAAAAGCACTTCCTAGTGAAAGCATTGATTTAGTTGTTTCAGATGTAGCCTACAAGGTCATTACAGGTGGTCGAGAAGATGATGGCATAAATAGACGGCCACAAGACATTTTAAAAGAAAAAGCACAGATATTTGAATACAACAATATAGAAATAGATGAATGGATGGGAGAGACCTACAGGGTCTTAAAAGAGGGTACACATTGTTATTTATTCACAAATGCTCTAAACCTGCGAGAAATGTTAAACGAAGCGGAATAAGTGGGATTTCAGTTACACAATTTACTTGTATGGGAGAAGAATAATTGTACCCCATCACAGTTCTATATGAAAAATGCCGAGTATGTTCTGTTTTTACGAAAAGGAAAGGCAAAGTATATAAATAATATAGGAAAAAGTAAGACAGTACACAAAGCACCTAATATTAACGGAAAAGAAAAACAACAACCAACTCAAAAACCAGTTTCATTGTTAAAAACATATATCTTAAAATCAAGTGAAAAGGGAGATATTGTTCTCGATATGTTTATGGGGAGCGGTTCTACTGCAGTTGCTTGCATCGAAACAGGAAGAAGCTATATAGGATTTGAGATAGACAAAAATTATTATGATGTTTCGCAGAAAAGAATAAGCGGCTTAGGAAAAAAGCCGAGGGGGTTATGGGGATAATGGGAAAAGGTCGGAAAGGGTGTAATACAGGTATATTCTTCTAACAAAATGACAATGGAGTGTGTAACGACATGAGAGATAACAATACAAACTATGAAAAAGAAAATAAAGCAATGTATGAACAATATATGCAGGAAATAGAAAACTACACACATTTAGATGACGATGAAGGTTTAGAAGGAACTCTACCTGAAAATATAAAATACAAAAGAAAATCCAGAAAAGCAGCATATCGAAGAAAAATGGAGCAAAGAGAAAAGAAAAAATTGGAACTCCTAAGTAAAATTACATGGAGGTCTGTAGAAGATAAAGGCGATTGGAAAAAACGTGTCTATAGAAACAGATCTAAGTATCTAAAAAACCAGTCTAATAGAAAAGTCAGAAGAACAAAAGGATATTTTCCAGAGGGGAGTACCCACCACAAGGTCTATAACGTTTAGAGGGAGATATGTTAATTACGGTGCAAGGGGTAGTTGTGGAGATGGATAATAAAAGAGACGAATTAAAAACAATAGATAGTATTTGGAGGACAATTTATCTTTCAATGGAGAGAGATGTTACAGTCCTTGAAGTTAATTATTTGAGGTTTCTAGCTGGAATAACGGAAGTACGGGAAAAAGATGAGGAAGTAAAACAGAGATTAGTAAATAGCATAAAAGAGACGGTACAAGTTATCGAGAAAACTACTATGCATGGAAATTCCCCGTTACAGGAATTAATAAAGAGGACAAATAAAGATATACAGAACATGATCCCGAAAAATCATATAGATTTAGTCGTTAGATTTTATGCAAATGTAGGGTCAGTTGCACTTGCTGGACTAAATAATTTACCTAAGCACAATAGAATTGTTGGAAACAAGATAGATAATGCATCCCGGCATATAAAGGATTTCTTTATAGATAACGAGGATTTTACTAAGGATAGTAACGGGGTAAATCGAGTAGGAAATGTTTTCAAACATCAAAAGGATGTTGCTGAAGCGAAGGAATTTTTTAATGACATGTTTGAAGATTTAAAAGAACAATATTACGTAAGCGAGGTTGCATAACAAAACAGAGAGGTAATGAGATGAATACAGGAGAAATACTAACAAGAGAAGATAAGATACAACTTGTAGCGGATATGAAGGAGTTAGTACCAACAACAATACAGAATGAAGTAGGAAACATGGAGTATACCATTCTTATTATGTTGCACATGGATTACACAGCAATTTTAGAGGGAACAGATCCTTATGACAGGCCTGACTTCATATACTTAACAAATCTTCTTCATAGAAAAGATGAAGAAGGATTTCAAGAAATAGAACTAGGGGAAGACTGCGAGGACTTGAAAAAGTTGCAGAACATGTATAAAGGTATGGGTAAAGATTTATCTATTCCCTATAAATATGAAGAAGTCATTCAATACTTTTGGAGAACTTGTTACAATGAGGAACTTAAACCAGCATTACGAGAAATTGCACAGGGAGAAACTTCTAATATAGTAAAAAGCGTGAATGAAGTGGGTAAGGAATTAAATAATATTATGAAAAACAGGTATTTAAATCAAGCGAACCATGCAAATACACACGAAAAAAGAATGGTGAATTTAAGAGACCTGGAAAAATACAGACAGAGTAACAATGTAAAAGACAGGTTGCAGCAAAAATACGAACAGTTATTACAGAAATTAAAGAAAGTTGCTGCTGCATAGAAAATAACGTGACCTACAATAATGTAGGTCATTGCTGTTTTTAGGGGGCAAGAAATTGGATCGGAAAATGAATATACAACATGATATATTAAACATTGGGAGAGGGTATCATGAACAGTAAAGAACATGAATCAGTATATTTGAATCATTTAAAAGCAATAATGAATGACTTTCTAAGGAAGAATTATCGAATGACCTTAAACATACCTGTTAATTGGAGCGGCAGGATGACAGCGAATTTGGGTAAATTTACTTGGAAATATAAGACAGAAACAAAAGAATTAATTCCAGGAACTATGAAGATTGTATTGAGTAAGAAATTACTGCAAACAAAAAACAAGAGATTAGTAGAAGCCGTGGCGAAACATGAAGCGTTGCATTACGCTTTATATATCTTAGGTAAGCCTTACTCAGACGGGAGTAATTATTTCGAGTCAGAGTTAAAAAAGCATGGTTTAGAAAGCACATCCAATTTTAGCAGCACAAGAAACGGAACTACTATGAGATTAGGAGTAAAGAAAAGAATGTGGGTATGGACATGTCCAGGGTGTGGAAAGATAGCGAACGCATCATTTGGAAAAACGAGAAAGGATTATAGCAGATATATGATACAATGCTGCAAAATGCGTTTAGTGGAAAACGGGTGGCAGGAGTTGGATGAAGGCCAGAAATATTTAATTAGACAGTAGTTAATACGGAACAAGCATGAATTAGTCCCGTATTTGAGATGTTTTATAAAGGTAAATAGATGTACCAAGTGCAATAAGAGAAGAAATAAAGGCTAACCAAGACAAAGCCAGTTTCATTTTAATCACCTACCTTGAATTTTGAGTATAAATGTTGTAAGCTGAGAATATAATATGGAATGTGCCAGAGGAAAAAGATAATTCCCTCTGACATAAATTGGTTTAAGACTTCCGCCCGAGCGGTGGTCTTTTTTACTTTTCCGACCTGTCTTAAAAGCAGTTGCAAGGTTTATTCCTGCACTTGCAAAATTAATAACAGATGACAGGAAAACAATCACCCATTCCATATTATCACCTCCTTATGTTAGGAGGTACAGTGATGATAGCATTAGATATAGATAACATCAATTATTTAAAGGAAAAGTGAGGAATGTGTCGAATTACTTATATTGGGTGATATAATGTGGATACATGGGTATAAAATACAGAAGAACGATACATTGCCTTTTTATATAAACCAAACAATCCATCAAAATGTCGAACAGATGGCTAACAAACTATATAGAAAATATAAGATACATCTTAAAAAAAGTGTTCATAGTGAGGCTTGTTATTTAATAATTAACAAGGGAAGTGAAAAGTTCACTGTCTCATTTAGAAACCATGGTGGCAGACATATAAGCGATATAGATATCTATTTATGTGACTTTAAAAGTTGGAAAGACTGTGAAAAGTATTTCGTGGAAAAGATACTACCGGGAATTAGATGATAGCTGTTTATTATTTCCTTTTCGTTAAACTAAATGTATATAACGAAATACCTAAAGCTATTAGAGATATGACGAAGGAAATCCAGATCATTGCTAACCCTCATTTCTTGTTTTTTTGGCATAAATAATGTATTCTAAGAGTAGAATATGGTTAGGCAAGGGGAAACCCCCTTACCTGTGGTTATGGTTTAAGACTTCCGCTTTGCCGAGCGGGGTCTTTTTTTATTTCCTTGCCCATTTTTAATCATAATTGACAGGTTAATGCCTGCGGCAATCAAATTAATAATGGATGTTAGAAATACCATCACCGTTTCCATATCTACCACCCCCTTTCCATTAGGGGATAAATACATCATAGCATTTGGTATGAATAACAACAAACATCTTTGGTATATGATCATAGATAACTTTTCAAACTAATCAACACCTAAAATCAAGTAAGATGATAAAAGAATATTAAAGGAGATGATTGAGATATGGAAAGTCAACGAGTAACTGATAACACAAATTTAAACATGTCTCAAGGGGAAGGAGTACATAAAACAGTCCGGGTTAATACCAGTCTGTTATTGCACTTCCCTTTTTTCGTTGGAGGAAACAGAAACAGAAAAGAAAACGCAAAAAAAGACGGGTACATTAAAATAGAAAAGAAAGGTAAACATAAACTGACATATGAAAACCATTTAGGAGAATTGCTTACAACGAAGGATGCCAGGGTGCTTTTTGCTCTTTATGATATTTGGGAAAAGCAGAATTATAAAGAATGGTTTAGTTTTACTGAGTATGATGTAGGGAAATTTTACAATCTTTATTTGGGAGGATCACAGTATTATTCATTGAGATCGTCTTTAAATAGATTACGAAGTACCTATATTAAATTACATGATGTAAGAGATGTTCAAAGGATAAATAAAAGATTTCACCGGGAGTTTAGTTTGTTTCAGATGAAAAGTTCCACTATAAAACCTAACAAGAATGGGGATATTTTTTACAAGGTGTACAGGTTTAAGTTTCCTGATTATATAAGGCAATTTATGTTAAGTAGAGATGCTACGGAAGTAAATTTAAGTGTTCTAACATCATTAGGAACAAGTATGGCCCAAGCGTTATACCTAATTATAGAAGCACAAAAGAATGAACATATGGGGAATCACCCTGTTAGTTTTAGAAGTAAATGGTTAAACTTTACTTTGCGAAATCTATATGCCGATTTATTTTTAGAGTCGTATCCATTTAGAAATAAGCAACATATGGAGAAAGGGTTGCTAGAGTTGCAACGAAAAGAGGTTATAGAGGATTTTCAGTTTGTCAAAAGAGGGAGAACTTTCACTAATTTGTGGGTTAAATGTTAGAACAACCTAAAATAAAAAGTAAATTTATTTGTGTGTAAAAGATGAATAGGTAAGGAGATATTGAAGTGCTAAGGGAAATCCTATATTATTAATATAATGATATACAGGAGATGAAGAAAATGAAAAAGTCCGTTTCCGAACTTCTTGAGACAGTAAAAAAAGATGTAAAAGAGATGATAAATAATAATCCATATGGTTATAGCGAGGGAATTTCCGATATTGCTATGAAAATAGAGAAAACACGTAGATATCTTACAAAGGATTATGAAACAGGAATTAACCATTTAACTAATGAAGAGTTAGATTTATATAAATCAAGTATTTCCGATGATGCTAAACAACAAGGATCTCAAATATTAGATACAAGTAGAAAAATTATCGAAAAGGCAAAAGAGTACCGGAGAGAGAGTAATAAAAAAACAAACAAGGTAGAGACCAATATTCTCACACATGCACCATACTTTCTTGGCGGAACGAAGAAGCGAAAAGAACAAGCGAAAAAAGAAGGATATATAAAGATAAATAAAAAAGGAATACATGATCTTACCTATGAAAATAAATTAGGACACATGTTGACCATGAATGATGCAAAAACTCTATTTGCCTTATTCTCTATATGGGAAGACCAAAATTATGGGGAGTGGGTAACATTTACAGAGTATCAAATTATAGATAAACTTAATCTTCAAGTAGGCGGATCAAGGTATCAGACAGTAAGGAATTCCTTGGAGAAGTTAAGAAATACCTCAGTGGTTATGCAGGATGCATATGATATAGAAATAGGAAAACGAGTACAAACCGAACGATTTGATTTGATCATAGCAGATTCTTCTATAGTAGACTTTAATAAAGCAGGGGATGTCCAATCCAAACAGTATAAAATACAATTTTCCCCATACATAGGAAAGTCATTTAAAAAAGGATATTATACATTTATAAGTATAGCTGCCTTTAATGAATTAGAGGTAGGATCTGCACAGGCGTTATATGTACTTTTATCAGGAATGACGAGTATGGAGAAACGAAACAAATATATACGACCCGATGGTATGCTTGAAATATCCTTACAGTATATATACGATACATTGTTTTTAGAAGGGGAAAATTTTAGAAACAAGATAACAATTGAAAAGGGATGCGAGGAATTAAAAAGTATGGATATTATTAGGGACTTTAAATTTACAAAAAAAGGAAGGTCCTATGACAAATTAATAGTAGAACAATCAGATTGGTTAATTGATGTACTTAAAAATAAAAAGGAATTTCCCATGCACCAGGAGCAACTTACATTTTCGGATATATAATATAGAATACATTCCTATAAAACCCTCTAATTTTAGGGGGTTTTTTGTATGAAAGATATTTCATACAAAAAAGTTTTACCTTTTTAACCTACATGTACTGACAGCATTAATGGCAAAAAATAACATGATTAAAGTGAATAAAGAACCTACATGTACTGACAGTAATAATAACAAAAAACAACAAGCACTTCCTTACGCTTAAAGAAGATAAATAACATAAGATAATTTGCGGTGATTTAAAAGCTAAATAAATATAACCTACATGAAGTGACAGTAGTACCCCAAAACTAAAGTCCCACAACACCACTATATAATAATAACTAACCTACATGTACTGACAGTAACTAAGTATAATAAACAAATGACCTATTTAATAAGATAAATGAAAGATACAGAATAAAAGAACAGATAATAGTATAGAAAAAGAAAAGTATAACCTACATGTACTGACAGTATGTAAAGAAAGGAATAAGTAAACTAAATGCGATATACAACCTACATGTACTGACAGTATTTATCATGAAAATAAAAGTCAACCTACATGTACTGACAGTATGGCAATATCTTTTTCTATGGTGTAAATTGTTGATAGTACTTAATAGAGAGGGGGGAAGTCTTGTGATTTATGAGGATGTTTACAGATTTTTGTTGAAAGATTGTTCTTCAAAAGAATTTGATATTGTACTTAATTTAATTAACAATACAGATTGGAATTCCGTTGTAAAAATAGACATGTATGATTTAGCAAGAAAATCTGGAACTACTATACGATATGTGAAGGATGTTATGAACAAATTCATGTCAGTTAAGAAGGGGAAGAAAATCTTAGCTGCTAATCCATACTCAGAAGAATTCCCCTACATACTATTAATAGGTAAATCATCACTATTTTATACCAATGGAGATAAATATTGTAAAAAATTCTCTTTCTTATACTCAAAAGAATTCCAGGAACTGTCTATATATGCCAAGCGTGTTTTACTAGCATCTTCTATGGGGGCATCTGTTGCCGATCTGAATGAGGTATTTTTAAATGTGCATGATTTTGTATATAGAAATGATGTTTCATCGGGGTTAATCCCAAGCAAAAGAGTTCTTATAAATACCTTAAATGAGATTAATATCAACTTCAAAGGGGCAATCACGGCTTCCCTTACTTCAAGTATGATTACAAAAGAGGAAGGGATTCGTTTAGATATAGAAAAGGGGTTATTAGATAAAGTTGAACATAACTACACAGAGCGTTCCGAATTAAGGAGGGTTCTATTTGAACATGGGTATTTTAAGTACTTACCAACTGAGTACTGTATAGAAATTGAGAAAACAGCAAAATACATATTCAATTCTATGATTGGACAAGCAAAGAAGATAACAAAAGATCAAGGAACAGTAAAAGGTTTAATTGACGATACTCTTTACATAGCAAGAAACATTTATAAAAAGGCATTAGGGAAGCTTTCTAACGTTATTACCAAACTTATGGAGACTATTAAAGAACCAGAAGAATTATCGGCTTATTTTAGCTCTGTTGTGTTTTCTACTGCTGCGGAGGAAATGGCAAAACATCAAAATCAAGCGGACTCAATTAGATCCATAGGAGAAATAATTGCATATTTAGATGATAAAGTGGAAGAGAGATGGAAAAAAACTCAATCAATCGCTACTGTTTTGCAAAAATGGTGTGAGGATTGGGCTTTTTCAAGGTGTCAAAAAGAAATAGGGGATCAGAAAGTACATAATGATAAGAATGTTAAACGAAATGACGAATTAAAAGATTACATAAAAACATTTTTAGGGTATGTTGAGGATCGAGTTCAAAAATTGGGAAATAAGTCTACTCGAATGACAAAACAAAAATCTCCCATTAGAATGTTAAAAGACCAAATAACAGACTACTTAGATATGGTAAATAGTAGAATGTTAAGAGCACATACAATTTAAACCAAACAGAAAAGCGTTGAAGCAATATTCAATGCTTATTTGTGTTTAGTAAATCACCTTTAAATTTAAAAAAATTAATTATAAGAGAAATTTGGTATGAAAAATACCAGCTAAACCCAGAAAAAGAAGAGTATCGAATGAGGTACTTTTCTTTTTTTATAATAAATTCCATATAATAGTACTGTGAATTTAACTAATTAAGGAGTGAATACTAATAAAAATGTTGTTATTTAATTAAATGTAGTAGTGTATTTTAAAACCATAAATGTGATTTATGAGCAAAGATATGTTACAAAGTATAACTATGTATAAAAGTGAAAGAAAAACGTTGATGTAGCAAGGAATTAGAAGTGAAATTGCTTAAGGTACTAAATATAATGTACTGATCTATGGGTCTAATAAATGTTTTGAACATGGAAATAAAGAAAGGGATAAATATGTTATAAATGATCAAAAATAATGAATGAATATATTTATAAATATTCATTTATAAAAAATTTAAGATCTCTATAAATATATGCGAATTTTAAATTTAAATGATTGATAGAAAAATAGGGAATAAAAAAGGAAAACCGTAGCTATAGCCACGGTTTTAGAATTTATATTACATGATTATCATGTCGCATTTACCTTTGAAGAATGCAATAATAGAAGAAGCAGCAACAGGCCCCTCTTTATAGTTTGCCCAAGTACTTACACAATTAACAAGAGGTCTATCGCAAGCAACACAACGATTGGTCTTATTACTTCCATAACATTTATCGTGTACATAGCAACAACCGTCAACTTTATTGTATATAGCCCCGCCACCGCCTTTGTCGCCATTTGTTCCACATTCCTTACCACAATATTCATAACCACCTGGCAAACAAAAATCACCAAATGCTAGGGGTGTAATAGAGTTCTCAAGATCTTCAATAAGACCAGAATGATTTCTGTCTTTTATTTCTTTCCAGGTATCTTTTGCAGTTCCATTAACCTTTTCCTTGTGAACTACAACAAAGTTATTAGTATCATGGTCATAATTGATGTCTAAAACGTCATCCTCTACAATAACACTAAATCTAGCTGTGTTAAGATTATTACCTTCGGGTAGAGATGTTACACCGAAAATCAAGCTAACAAAGGAATTTGAATCCTCAAAAACGTGAATTTCAGCTTTCATATTGCTATCAAGTTCCGTATCATAACTAATCCCTTTGTGCTCAAAATCTGAAAGGTCTCTTTTAAAATTTTCCTTTAAATAATCCTTGACCTTTAGAAATAACTCATTTGTTTCGATTGATACAAGACTTCTGTTTAAGTCATCTGGTTGAATAATTTGCATATTTACGATTGGTAATTCCATAAAGAAACCCCTTTTTTATTTATTTGAAGAACACAGGAATGTGACTTCTATAATCAAAAAGAGATGGGATGGGGTGAAACTAAACCTTATTTTTTAATCCTTTTATTTAAGATGATAATTTTTAGGAAATTAAAGATTTCTTTGTTATAATCGACCGTAATTCGATTTAATTATGATATTAATTATGTGAAAGGGGAATAATTGTGCATTTATTTATGATCATGTATCTTGTAGGATTACTGGTAGGAGTAGTTTTGTATGCACTTACATGTTTTCTTACAAAGGAATGGGATTATAAGAGGAGAGCGACAACTATTTCTATAGTTGGGCTTTTATTTATGATTTTAAGCTTTGCAATAGGAGGATTTAATGGAATGCCAATAGCCATATCAGCTATAGGTATATTAACAATCTCACTTATCACTACATTGTTTGGAAAAAGCCAACTTTGGAGGAAAGGTATTTTTATAGTTATTGTACTGCTTATTGCAGGAGCATTTGCTTTTTCTACAATAAACAAAATAGACTATTGGGTAATTAAAAAAACAAATGAATATGCAACAGATAATGAGATTTATGAGTATGTAGATAAGGTACAAACGGATAGTGACATCAAAGGGTATAAGACTTTCGATACTGTAGATAGCAAGACTATAGTTCTTTCATTAGGCAATGAAATGGCTGGAAACAATATAGAGGTCATGGATATAGAAGAGGTTAATGGAAAAACAGTCATCAATGTGAAAAGTTTTTATAACAAATCAATAGAAGAGAATCCAACAATTATTATTGGGTTAGATCGTTTAAAACCTACAATCGAAATACAAGATACAGACGGAACAGTTTACAAGGAAACAAAAGAATATAAATAACAGATGAAGCCAATTTTGCAAGAGAATACATATAAAAGGATTATGTAATCTATAATCAACTGAAATAATATATAATATTTCAAAATATCTCAATATCACTAGGATACTCTTGATAATGAGATGAAATTTGTATTTCATTACAACTTCCCATAATAAAGATTATGTAAACCCGGAAAAATAAAGCTTATAGGGACGTATGATATATGCTACTCCCCTTTTTGAGTTATGTAAATTTAACATCAATCCTTTGATTGCACCTAAAATAACTTTAGAGACGAATTCATTTGTTCTTTTAGTATCTTCTCCACCCTATCCTTGATTAGCAAAAAGTAATCACCACAACAGCTATGGGGGTGATTACTTTTTTTGCAAGATCATAATTACAACCATCAAGAATGTTAGGACTAATGAACCGAACCCTAGTATGACGTTTGATGTGTCTGCAGTAATCACGGGCCTCACCCTCTCTCTATATATATCTAAAAAAGGAAGGTTCTGACCACTCACCCAACTGATTAAATATTCTATTAATAATATACCATTTATTTCTTCTCACTTTCCATTAATGATTCTATAAATTACAGACAGTTCTTCATGTTTATCTTCAAAACCGACTTTTTCAGTATGTTTCTTAATAGCATTGGTCATCAAGTCTTTGTGATCTTGAGACAAGGTGATCGCTACCTGGTGTGTTCCTTTTCTGTATTCCTCGGGCGAAACTGGACCACTGTATACCTTCTCAATATCAGCTAAGGATGCTATGACCTGCGTTGGCATTTGGTTGATCGGTGACAGGTAAAAAATAATATGGGGAATCTTTTTCACCAATTTCTGCAGGTACTTCCTCGTTTCATCTATCTCGTAAAGTTCCTGTGGTATGTCATCATATCCATTTATCGATAGCATCAAGCTCGCAAATCCTTTATTCGGTTTTTTATTTAATTTCTTAACTTGCTTTTGGACTGAGTAGAAAGAAAGATTTTCAATCTCATCCTTCTCTATCTGGATTATTGTGATTTCCTGGTCATCCATGACAATTTTTCCTTGAGAAAATTTGTATCCATCCATATTGATCTCTCCTAGTTATAATTATCTTTAAGTACTTTACTCAGCTACGGCTTTAATTGTTTTTTATATCTCTAGGCATCTTCATAGACCTTGAATCTATGGAAGATAAGTCAATGTGTTTCCAAGTTCTATAAAGTACAATATCTGATATAGTTGACCGTTTAACGTTAAACATCCCGGCCAGCAAATGTTGAGATTCAGTTTTCCTACGTCCCTCTTGCAGTAATTCATTGTATAAACTACGAATTTTACCAACCTTAATTTCATTTAATTTAGAGGATGGATTTTTCACCCCTTGTTTTGTCTTGGATAATTTATCTATATAACCCCGGTCAGTCTTCCTTATTTTGCTTGCAGACTCTGTAAACGTTAATCTCTGATGTTGAGTTAGACGATTAAACGAGTCCCTAGCTATATCAGATCTAGATCTTTTACCGTGTAGTATAAACTGAACAACATTTTCAACTGTGGAGTAGTCTAATTTTAGTTGTTTTGAAATCAATGAAAGTGAATATCCCTCACTATAGTACATCTTTTCAATTAAAGGAATCTTTTCTACGGTTGATTTTCTTGGATTATAGACTTGTATATCATCCCTAGACATTGCGTATAACCCCCTCCCTATTACATCGAATTATACCATCAAATGTTGTAATTATAGGAAGTAATTTGAGAGAAAGGATGCATTTGTAGGATTTATACTATAACTTTTAATAGTTTTAGAGAATTTAATACTTTTCGGTTCTCTCAATCTATTGATGTGACAGTCTTTACGATCCTTAAAGGTTGCAGATGTAGGATTTATGGTTGCACATATAGGATCGCTATTTAAAAGAAGGATTGAAATTAACTTATTGCAAAAATTATTGACTTGCAAATAATGTAACCTGATATATTCATTATGATAAATGTTTTGAAAATAGACAGGGCGGATACTAAAGGATAGTATCCCCTAACTTAAAACACAATACCAGGGAGTTCTGTTTCGACAATCCCCTACCCCATCACTTTATTCTTTTAATTACATAAGTAGGGTAAAAAGATTCTTTAATAAGTATTACCTTCCATTAACCGCCTTTTTAAACTTTATTAAATATCATTGGTCTTTAATTCGATTATATCTTCTTTCTACACTAACAGCAGATCTCGAAAGATCCTCCCCTATTTGCTTAAATGTTTTCCCTTTACTCCTTAATGCTTTTAGCTTTGAATCTTCAAGGGTTGACCAATGACGGTACTTTCTTTTTTTGCGAAGGTTTTGTTCATGCTCAGTTCTACGTTCTATATTTACCCAATCAGGCTCTGGAGTGATTGTATGAGGTTCGATATGATTAAATTGGACTTTATCTTTATGTTGAAATGCCCATTTCCAAAATTCTTCGGGGTCTACAAAATAAAAATGCCTTTTTGTATGTGTTATTCTTCTTATGTAAGGTAATCCATGACGCTTTGTCCATTCACTGACCACTGTACGGTCTACATGAAGGTGATTTGCAAGTTCCTGTAATGTTAGATAACCTGCCTGTATTCTTGTATTTCCAATACCCAATCTTTTCATTTTCATTATCACAGCAACGTTGCTTTTATTTAAATTTTTAGCAATTGTTGGAAGTTGGACAAGACCTAAACTGTCTTTCAAGTATTCTATGTCCATTTCAGACCAATTTTTAGACATCCTAAACTCTCCTTATTTAATTCAAAAAATATACTATAACATAGTTTTTGTTCTTGAATGCTTAAAATAAATATGTTTATAAATTCCGATTGTCTTAATCTTGAATCTGTATACTTCCCCTTATTTTCTTAATAAAACGTCAATAACAAGACAATCAAAAAAGCCCTAATAAATTGTATTAGAACTTTTTGAAGATGAACAAGTATAAAATTATGTTGTTAAGATGTATTTCATTCCTGCGGAATAAAATGCCCTAAGAGGTCTACCTCTCCCCTTCCCTATTCGTTCATTATCGATTAAGACGAAAGCATAAAAGGGATACCGAATATAAGATCAGTATCCCTTATTTTTAAAATGTAAGATCAAAATCTAATAATTCATCGCCGGGAAGATCTTTATCGTCCTCCCCTCCCCCGTCGTCATTTGCTGGATCTTGTTTTAGCTGGTTGGCGGAGTTACTTTCTTCAGGCATGATGAATACTTCACCATCTTCAATATGACTAATGTAATAACGCATAATATGCCGCCAAAACTCTGATCTGCGGTTTCTGGGCACTTTTTCTGCTGTATGAATAAGCAAAGAGTCGACCTTCTTATCCAGTCGTATTCTATATTCTATTCGTTCCTCATCTATAGTATGACCATTAATAGATAATTTATGCGGATTATTATGAGAAATATCTGTAAAAATAAACAGTTCCGCATCGTCCTTCAGTTGGCTAATATAAAAACGAATAATATGTCTTAATAGTTCTGCTCTACGAGTAGATGGTACAGATTCTATAAAGGAAACAATATCACGATCAATTGTGGAGGAAAGCCTAAGTCTGTAAACCTTTTCCGTCATTTATCCTCTATTATTCGCATTCATTTTTGATACACCCAGGTTATAGTACCCTTCTACGTTACTTTTACCTGGATCATGAGGAAAGTCAGGTTCTTGAAGAATTTCAATATAAGGTGCAACTCGTTTTGCACTTCCCCCAACTAAGAATATAAGGTCGAATGAATCATAGTCTTTCCATTGATCAGAAATTGCTTGGTTAATCTGCATACCAACTTTTCTCAAAGCGTTAATATATGCAGTTGTAAAGTCTACCCTCTTTTGTTTATCAGATCCTTGGTAAGTGTACACAGGATCTTCGCCTGTTTCTTTTGCTGTTTGTTCGGCCATTTGAATAATATCAAGAAGAACATAGTCATTAACGTTAATTTCTCTACCATCATTCTCTTTCTTAATCTCATCTTGAATTGCTTTATAGACATCTCTAAAGCCTGTTCCGATGCTACGGAAGTTGTGTTGGCGTTTGAATTGAAGCAAGGTATCTAAATCTGTAGTGCCTCCCCCAATGTCTATAATTGCTATTTTTTTGGAGGTTAGGTCTTTATCTTTTATTCTCCCCTTATCGTCCAGGTAAGCACTCAATACAGTTGCTAAGGGCTGCGGGGTGATTGTTGTTTCAGCTACATTAATGATGTATTCCTCGTCCCCTACAATTACTTTATGAAGACCTTTGTAGTCCTCTCCCTCCCCTACTAATGCATTCCTTATAGCATTAACCGTTTTCTCTTTTGTTTGGTCTGAAGGAACCCCGGTTGAGACTAAAACTTGATCTGAAGGGCTTAAACCGATGTCTTTAGCGACTTTCCCAAGAACAATTTTTATAAATGTTTTATAGTTGTTTGTTTCATAGCGATCTTCCAGGAGAGATGCTGTATGTATAATTTGAGGAACTTTGTGAATATCCTCTCCCCAAACGAACTCTACACCGTCAACAGTAATGTAATCTACTATAATATCTTCCCCGGCACCACCAAAGGCCTCACCAATATTAGAAGCGAACCCAAAAGCACTTGGTAAAGTAATAGAGTAAGGAGAACCATCTTCATAGGAACTTCTGACATTTGTTAACCCATTACCTAAATCAATTGCTATTACTCTGTTTATCTTCTTTTTAACTGACATAATCTGAACCTCCCTAGTATTTTATGTATAATTTAGCAATAAAATCTAACAACTATAATTAAACCATACATATAAAAGGATTTCAACACCCAAGTGACCGATAAACGGACACAACAAGTACACAAATAGGTCACAACTAGAAAGTACATAAGAATTATTACCGTCTTAAATAAACTTGTCCGTATATAGGTCACACTTAGGTTCAGAAGAGGTCTTAATTATTATCTAATATAGAGAGAAAGTATAAAAAAAGAGGATAAAAAAACAATAGACCTCTTATCTAAAGGTCTATTGTTGGTCTATAAGTGCATTCTCAATGGCTGCAGCTAGATGTTCATGTTTATATTTACGAATAAATTCTGCTCTTTTTCCTAAATCCTCCGATCTTTTTCCAAACCATCCACTTTTAGTCGTTCTTTCTGACTCAGGTAAATCTTCCCATTGATTTATGGCATCTTCTTCTACTTTTTGTTCAATAGCTAATCGACTTTTTATTAAATCTTTGGTTACTTGTTCTCTAATTTCTTTTTCCTTTTGTTCTTTAGATACAGGATCAGGCAACATATTTTTTTGTTTAATAAACCAATCCTTTTCCTGTTGTATGTAATCATGTATGGATTCCCCGATAGATTTTATTTCATTTGTTTTTTTCTCAAGTTCCTTTTGGATGTATCCAAAAACTTCTTCCTTGAAGTGACTATCCACGAAGTTGCTAGAATTACCGTAGTAGTCATCTGGAATATCTCTTAACTCAAAATGCTCGGGCAAAATTCGATAGATTACTTCTTTACTAAATTTGTCTCTACGTCTTAAAAAGATGAATTTTGCAATATCAAGATCCTCTAAACCATAAACTTTTTCACCAGAGGCTCTTCTAACAAAATGAATACCTCTATCTTCCAACTCACTAAACCATGTATCAATAGTATTTCTGTGTATGGAGATATGTTCTTCGGGAAATTGTGCGGATAAATCCTTTAACACTCTATTGGTAAAATCGGATATTTTCCATACGTCCATATTGACGCTTTCCATAGTCATCCTCCTTTAATAGTATTATATTGATTGTACAGGACATATAACATAAACGTACATTACATGTAGACCCTTAATGTAATCCATACTCCTATTAAACCACATTTTTATGTAGTATTGAATAGAACAAGGGATAATTGTTACTCTATAAGTACATATTACCCTACGGTTAAAGTAATTATACGTCAATTAATAGGAAATCAATATTTGTGTAAACCTTTATATGTAGAGTCCTCCCTAATGATGTTCTACAAAAATTAAACATGCTCACCACTGAACAAAGAAAATGTGGAGTAATGTTATTGATTACTGTAAAAGTATTATACAAGTACACTCTTTTATAAATGTAAAGATACTCTACTGGTGGTATGTACTCTAATGTTAGAAAACATATAAAACCCTGCATTGGATAAATATAACTCTATAAGTATGTAGTATTGAAATAGTAGAATAATAAGGCAATAGATTAATAACCAATTGTTAAAGCACAATTATAAATTACTGCACAGATAAAATAATAGTGTTTTAATCAAAAGTCTAATTTGTGGAGTAATCATATCCAGTATAACAAAATTAAAATACAAGTGTTTTAGTGAATGAGAGTAAAGTTATGCCACAAGTATTCAGTAGTCGAGTAATTAAATACAGGTAGGATAAAAATGTTGTCTACAATTATACGTTAAAAGCAAATTATAATACGAGTGCAATACTGAAGTCATTAAAATGTTGCCTACGAATATTCAGGGGGCTAATAGTAGAGATTAAAAATACAATATGTAATAGTGAATAAGTGTTTTTAGCAGCACATGCCAAATGTTGTTTTGAATAAAACTTAGTTTCCTTACAGTTACTAGGGTAAGGCAAGGGGGATACTTTTATTTTATACTGAGAATAATCGTGGGTGCGATAAGATGCTTGAAATAATGGTGTGAAAAAGGTGTTACTATAGAATATAGAGAATCAAAGGAGTAGAGAAGTGTGGATATTATGCAATAGAGGAATTTAATTGTTTTTGCTATCTGTATTGTAGAACTAAAGACTGTTTAGAGAAAAGGATCATATAAAAGGAAAAAACAGGAGATAAACGGGAACACATCAAAAGCAAAATCGTGTTTTTTAACAACAAAACAGGGATGCTATTACCTGAAACAATTAAAAAGACCTTACAGGAAAGATGAATTTTGATTTAAATAATATCTGAGCGGAGACTAACGAAATAGCTGAGAAAACCTAACTTAGTTAGAATTTAATAGATAAGAAATCACCGGGTTCTGTATGTATATAAAGATATAATGTATACATACAGGGCCTTTTTATATTTAAAAATAATACAATCTGACAAACGGAAATAATATAACTATATAAAATTAATATTAAAAACTTAGAGGAGAAACAGATATATGGAAGTAAATGAGATGAAAACGAAAATAGAGAACATTGTAGGTACAATCGAACAAAAAAGAGATTATTTACGGGAAATAAGTTTAAAAGAAAGAGAAACACTAAACGAAATAAATACTTTGGATAATGAAATGGTTGATTTGTTTACACGGTTAACACAAAAAGCAGAGAGTGTAGGATAGGAAGATAAAATTAAAATGACAACTAGAAGTAGAGAGAAAAATACATTTAATAATGAATTAAAAGAGCATATAGGGGATATTCCTTTAAAAGAAATTACCTTCTTTTGTGTAGGAACGGTATCTTGTTCAGGGGATGCATACGGTCCAAAAGTTGGTCAATTGCTAAAGGATTTAGGGTATAAAAATGTAATAGGAACAATTAAAAAACCTGTACATGCAGGCAATTTGAATGAAAGAGTTAAGGAAGTAGGAGATAATAAAACTGTTATTGCTATAGATGCATCAGTTACAACTAACCCTGCAAATTTAGGTAGACTTTTATTTAAAAAGGGAACATTATCCCCTGGAATTGGGGTAGGAAAAAACGATTTAGAGGAGATAGGGCATTACGAAATTGCAGGGTGTGTTACTGAATACCATCCAAACAATGAAGTGAATATAGAAAGATTGTGTAGCGTTGATAGTGGTGCGGTAAATGAGTTAGTAGACAGGACAGTAGAAGCAATAATAGAAGCATTTCCTCTAAAGAAAACTAAAAGGGAGAAACAAAATGACGTGGGAATCAGAAATTAAGAAATTAAACCAATGTCCTCAAAGACAGGATTCATTAACAGAACAGATGAAGGATCTTCATACAGTTGCAATTAAATTAGGGTGTTATGATGCGGCGGATTATCTTAAAAGAGAATTTGTTGAGAAGAAATAGTGAGATTTTAAAATAAAACAATTTTATAAAGGTGAGACAGGGAGATAGACATTTAATAGTGTCTATCTTTTTTAATTTAACAGCTTATATAGATAAGAAAATGGTTCGAAAGTGAGATAATATATGGATAGAGAAATCAATTAGAAAGGGAACAATACATAGCGAGCGAGAAAATAGGGGTACAAAACATACGAATTAAATTCAAAATAAATTAAAATAAAGGATGGAAAAAGAATATGGAGAATAAAATGAAAAAGTTTAACATGAGAAAAGTATTGGCAACATCAATGATTGCAGGAGTAGCGTTTACAGCATTTGCAACAGGGGCTACAGCGGGAGAACAAGAAACAAAATCAAATACGGTTAACTTTGGTTTAATTAGTGGTGGAATTGAGTTACAAACACCTGAAGTACTACCTTTTGGAGATATTACATTAAAACCAACACCAGAAACATATCATACGTCATTTGAAGGAAGTTTCAACGTTAAGGATTTAACAGGAACTCAAGATGGGTGGAGGTTGGATGTATCAGCAACACCTTTCACATCAACCGGGGATTTAGCGCATGAATTACCAACAGGGTCATTCTCTATGGATAATGTAAGTAATATTACACGGGTTGAAGATGGAACAGGAACATTACCTTCTAAAAGTTATTCAGGAATTAAGGAAATTGACGGAGGAGTAGTTAATGTTGCTGCAGCTGCCAAGGGAGAAGGAGCAGGAGTGTTTGATATATCATTTGATAAAGATAACCTTTCGCTAGAGGTTGATTCAACTACTGCAAAAACAGATCCAGTGGAACCTGGTGGTAAAACGAAGTATGTGTCAACACTAACATGGGATCTAGTACAAGCACCATAAACTAAATTCATACAAAGAGAAGGAGGGAAGGAGCATTCACAATTGTTCCTTTCCTTTTTTATTATTGCAAGAAAAGAAAGGGAGAATATGGGGAATGAAGGGAAAAACAGGTTTGATTTTAGCGGTAGGATTTCTTGTAGTAATGAGTGGGAGAAGTGTAATTACGGCAGAAACGATACAAAGCCAACAAACAGCAGAGGCCAGTTTAATGGGTGATGGTATGTCTATTGTTATGGAAAGAGTAAAGGCAATAGATGAAACATTAAATACAAAAGTAGAGGAAGACAAGATAACGTACTATACCGATTTAAAAATTCAAGATTTAACAGGAACACAAGCAGGGTGGAGGTTGGATATTAAGGGAGAGGTGTCACGAGTAAGCGATGGAAATATAAGTGAGGTAATTGAACGAATACCTTCGGGGTCGTTAAAATTAATTAAGATAGATAAAATAAAACATTTTACAACAAGCGAGTTACCCAGAATTATCAAAAAAAGTGGGGTTGTTATCGATGATGGGAAGATAACAATGTCGAAAGCAGAAATGGGAGAAGGAAAAGGAGAATTTCAATTAAAGATACCAGAAGAATATATAGTTTTAGAGGGAGAACGTTCTATTGAATCTACTTATATCTCCACTATTACATGGGATTTAGTCCAGGCGCCTTAGATAAGAAGAAGATAAATAAGAGAAGAATATAATGCTACCCTTGCAGAAGGGAGAAATTAAGAGGGGTTTTAAGGGATGGGATAGATATGAGGACTAAATACAAACTACTGATAATATGTGGATTGATTCTGTTACCTATGTTTTTGCAAGAAGATAAATCGGCTGCAGAAGATAATCCAATCATAGGTAACAAATCGAGATCACCTTATGCCTATACAAATGGAAGTAATTATTGGACTACATCTGCTATAAGAGAATGGTTAAATAGTGACAGTGAAAATACGAAATACACAAATGCAGATGCAAGTAAAGTTGGGTATGAATCAAAGGGATTTTTAGCTGGGTTTAGTAAAGATGAGCGAGACGGGATTGCAGTAACAGAGAGAAGATCCTTTGTATCAAGCAGCTATGGTTCAATAGCTAAGGATGGAGGGACTTTAAACGTACCGAGATATGACGGTTTAGTTCCTACGGATTTAATTCATATTGCAATTACAGACATTGAAAAGGTATGGCAGAATCTTAATTACCAAACTATAAATGAAAAGGTGTTTATTCTTTCACCTAATGAGATGTATGAGTATGTGCAGAAGAGAGGAAAGACGTTTAAAAAAACAAGGGCTAATTCGAGTCAAGGAGAAGGATATTGGACATCAACGTATGCCCGTTCTGATGTGAATACGGAAAGTATGTGGGCAATGGATTTAGATGGAAAGATAAGGAATCATAGCAATGCATCAACTTTAGGAGTAGTCCCTGCGATACATCTTAAACCAAATCACCAACTTAAAGATGGAAAAAATGCAAAGGATTTAAAGGTAAATGAGTCGGTAGAATATGGAAGTTATAAAGGGTCACCTATTAGCTGGGAAGTTATTAATGTAACAGAGGATGGGTATGCATTACTGTGGTCGAAAGATATTCTGGACAAGAAACGATTTTCAGTGCCAACAGAGACTATTTATAGAGACTCTAATGTTATTGATTTTAAAAAGTATGATGTGTCTATAAAAGATGAATTAAAGTACAACAACGGTAATGCCGATACAACAGAGCCTTATCTAAAGTTAACAAACGAAGATGTAATCATGAGCCGTCAAAATGGAGGAATTACTTTAAAAGTACAGGCCTTCGATAATGATGGAGGAAGTGGTGTATCACATATTATTCTTCCGAATGGAGAAAAAGTTGATGGTGATGAGGCTCAATATGATGTTCAGGATAATGGGAGATACGAGTTCAAGGCCGTTGATAAAGCTGGAAATTATTACGGATTTCAAATACCTGTTGGAAACATTAACCCACCAGCGCATGTTGTGGTAAATCCTTCTACGGAAGAATGGACAAATAATGATGTTACGGTTGATATAATAACAAACGAGGCAAATACTGAATGGATAAAAGAACATTTTAAAGGATCGTCTACGTCAGGTCCTGCCTTTCCAGAGTTTACAACTTATGCAGGTAAAACAATTCGTATGGAAGGAAAAGTAAGACGGGTTCGGAATGATACGAGGAAAAATTATAATGTAATGGCAAGACTAAGTTATGACGTTGTAGGTAAAGCAGGAAATAACTACAAGGTAGCAACAAAATATGTTACAGCATATAAGTACAATATAAATAATTTAAGCAAAAAGGAATACACCCCTTTTGAATTAGAATACGAGGTGTCCAATAGTTACTTTGGAAATCTTCGCCCCAACATAAGAGTTTATTTAAAAGGAATAGATGTAGGGAAGGCAGAAGCAGAATGGAAAGATGTTAAATTCACTTTATTAGATAGAGATGACTTTAAAATAAATAAAATTACATTACCGAACGGAAAAGAGATTCAGTCAAATTCCTATACGGATACACTCACTAAAAGTGGAAAATACACATATAAGGTGCTAGATAACCGGGGGAAGGTAACAAGTAAAAGTGTATCTGTGAAAATAGATAAGGTAAAGCCAACTATAAAGGTATCTAAAAATGGAGGGGAATTTGCGAGGAATCATTCTACTAGAGTAACTGCAAGCGATAGTGGAGGGTCTGGACTTAAATCAATTGAGTATGCATGGAGTACAAGCAAGTCATTACCATCAAAAGGGGAATTTAATGAAATAGCAACAAGTGGAAATACAATATATACCCCGATGGAAACAGGACAACAATATTTGCATGTCCGGGCGACAGACAATGCAGGGAATGTACAAACTTTCACTTCTAATGCCTTTAATGTAGATGTTACAAAACCAGACCTGAATTTATCCTACAAGCCAACAGAATGGACAAATCAATCTGTGACGATAAAAGCAATTGCAGAGGACAATTATTCAGGAGTAGAAAGTTTGTCCTTAAAACAGAATGAGAATCTTAGGTGGGTAAACCTACTTAGTATGACAGACTTCTATCAATGGGATGGATCAAATTATAATGTAACAGGAAATAAAATAAGATTTAGTGAAAATGCAACTAACTACAGGGGCGGTATTTATTTTGATGGAACTAAGGTAGAGTCCGGTGAAAATTATGTACTAAGTTTTGATATGACAAAGCTTGCTGGGGAGATTCCCTATATAGGAGGTCATCTGAATGTAAGTGAAGATGTTGAAATCTCTATTGATGGTAAAAAGCCAGAAGCTATAGAAGATAGAAATGCAATACCTGCCATGAATGATTGGCATAAAGGGGTATATTATCCAAACGACAAAAAGACGCATCATATTACACTCAAATTTAAAGTAGATGACAATAGGAATACATCTAATCAAAAGATTTATATACAGATTAATAGAATGATGTATGACGAAGAAAATAAATATGAAGTTGAGTTTTCCAATATACAACTTGAAAAGGGAACAAAGGAAACAACCTATGAGCCAAGTGCAACTGATGCAATTAAAGGAAACAACCCGTTAGAACTAACTGTATATTCTAACGGAGATTATGCGTTTGTAGCTGTTGATAAAGTAGGGAATGTGACGGAAAAGACCCTTACAATAAATAATATAGATACGGATGCACCAACGTTAGACATTACCCCAAATACAACAGACAAAACACATGAGGATGTTGTTTTAACAGTAAAAGGAACAGATAAGGGTAGTGGAGTGAAACGAATTAAGTTACCAAATAACAAATGGATAAATGCCAAAAGTACAACGTACAATACGAAGGAAAATGGAACATACACCTTTATTGTAGAAGATAATGCAGGAAATCAGACGGAGAAATCTTATAAGGTGAATAATATCGATAAAACTATTTCTTTCGGTAAACCAAATATAGATGATTTTGAAGATATCACAATAAAAGAAGAAATAGAAAGTCTTGCAACGAATATAAAACCAATTGAGGTGTCCGATTGGAGAGATGGGAGTAACGAATGGAGATTAGATGTGTCGGCTACACCTATCCAGTCCAATGATGGAACATATAAATTACCGAAGGGGTCTATGCTTATATCCCCAATTGAGGCTGTTAAACAATTAGAAGGAAAAGGAACTCTACCAATAAAGGGAAGAGCAACGAAACAATGGATTGACGAAAACAAAGTTACGGTTGCTACAGGGAAGGATAGTAGAGGAAAGTACGCATTAATCTTTCCGACAAATGCCTTGGAAGTATTAATAGATCCTTCAACAGCCCGGGTAGATAGAGATAAACAGGCAATGAAATATAGCAGCACAATTACGTGGGATTTAGTACAAGCACCTTAAAATATTTAAAAGTGTTTCCCGAAAGGATAACAAACAGGGTAATTTCAGAAGAAACAGGTGTTATCCTTACGGGAACATTATTAATAGCAAGTGGGGAGAGATATGAGAAAAGGATATAAGGCATTACTACTTTTCATGATAATAGCACTTCCAACAACGGTACAAGCAAACGATCTAACAAGTAACACTCTAAATACGGATGTGAAAAGTAAAATAAACACACAACAAGTTAGGATACAAAATAATCCGATTATAAGTAGTGAGTCGAGTGCGCCATATGGGTATATAAGAGGAAGTAGTTATTGGACAACTTCAAGTATAAGGGAATGGCTAAATAGTGATTTAAACAAAGTGGAGTATACAGATACACCTCCCGATAGAAGTGCATTGGGAAGTCAAGCATATTCAGATGAACCAGGGTTTTTATCAGAGTTTACGAGTCAAGAAATAGAAGGAATTGCGGTAACTGAGCGAAGGACATTTGTTCACAGTAATTTAGCTTCAACAGCTAGAGAAGGAGGAAATGCAAACGTACCACGGTACGATGGGTTAGTTCCATCATCTCTTTTTCACATAACGTCACCAGATATAGATAAAGTGTGGAAAAACCTTTACTACCAAACAGTACAGGAGCAAGTATTTTTATTAGCACCTCATGAACTATTTGAATATGTACAAAAAAGAGGAACAACATATAAAAAGGGATTAACACAGGACGCACAGAGTAAACACAATATAAGTAGTAAAACATACCAATATATGGTTTCCTCCTATAATTACAGTAACCGTAACGGTGAGACACTATGGATGTTGAATGGGGAAGGGAAGGCCCAACATCTATCAACAAGTGGAGTTGCTGGGATTGTTCCTGCAATGCATATAAAGCCAGAATATATTCTAGGAAATGGCAAACGAGCAAAGGAACTAACTATAGGAGAAACAGTTGAATTCGGTAAGTATAATGGAAATGTAATTGAATGGAAGGTTATTAATAAAACACCTGAAGGTTATCCGCTTCTTTGGTCAGATAAAATATTAACAGTAAAAAGATATACTGCGCCGGGGGAAACACGGAGGAACTCTATTAGTGTAAATTATCCATCTTACGATATTTCAATTAAAAATGATCTTAAATTCACAAATGGAACAAGTGATACAACTTCTCCCTATTTACAAGTAAAGAACGAGGATGAACTATTTAGTAGACAGAATGGGAAGTATAAACTAAAAATACAGGCAACCGATAAGGAAAGTGGAATAGATCACATAATCCTTCATGACGGAACAAAGCATTACGGAGAAAGTGTTGAATATGAAGTTTCCAAAAACGGAAGGTACTATTTTACCGCAGTGGATAAGGCGGGAAATTATTACGGTTTTGAAGTACCAGTAGGAAATATAAATCCACCTGCAGATGTAGTAATAAAAACGTCATCGGATGGGTGGACAAACAAAGATGTAACTGTAGACATAAGTACAACTGAAGCAAATACCTCATGGGAAGTACCATCTCAGATAGGTAAGAGAAGTCTTACAACAGCACCAGAATATACTTCCTATGCGGGAAAAAGGTACAGAATTAGGGGAAAGGTGCGAATTAATAAGGCTGTAGATACAAGCTATAGCGCAGTTGTCCGAATGCAGTATAGCAGAAGTGTTGAGCGAGGAAATAATTATACTGTACAAAGAACTTATCCAGTTGCTGTAAATATCCCGATTAAAAACATGTCTAAAGAAAAGTATACATCCTTTGATACAATATACACCGTTCCAGGTAATTACTTCGGTGGGATGTACCCAGGCCTGTCTAACACGTCAAGTGGAATAGATAGTGGTAATTACAAAATGGAATGGAAAGATGTAAAGATTGAGTTATTGGATAAGGAAGATTTCGGAGTTGAGAAAATAACTTTACCTAATGGAAAAGAAGTGTTTTCAGATTCTTATACAGATGTCTTAAAGGAAGAAGGAACATACACGTATGAGGTATTAGATACAAGAGGAAAAACAACAGAAAAAACAGTAGAAGTGAAGATAGATAAGACAAAACCTACTATGGATATTACACAAGATATAACAAAGGAAACAAATAAGAATATAGTTTTATCGGTGAAGGCAAATGATAAAGGTAGTGGGGTTAAGAGAATATTAATGCCGAATGGGGAATGGCATAACGGATCGGAACTGACTTACAATGTAACTGAAAATGGGACATACTCATTTAGAGTAGAAGATAACGCAGGGAATACGACAACAAAGAATATTGAGGTAGGTAATATTGATAAGCAAGCACCGACTTTTGATTTGACATTAGATACAACAAAACCAACAAACGGGCCTGTTGTTATTTCGATTGGTGCAGAGGATGAAGGTTCCGGGTTGAAGAGTGTAAAGTTTGATAACCCACCTAAAGACGAAGTAGGAAGAAACTTATTTTTAAATAGTACCTTCAATAGAGGGTTTGAGGGATGGAGAAACCTACCCATCTTTACGCAAAACAGCATGTTTTTAGATCCCGAACAGGATAAACCAAACAGTAATATACTTTCGATAAGAAGAAAAGATAATAACGGAACGCCAATGCATAATGAAACTAAATTGAAAGTTTCTAAGGGAGAAAAATATACGGTTAGCTTTGATGTTAGAGCAAGGAATATAGATAAAACCGAATACGAGATCTTCACATTCAGAACGTGGAACTTATCTAATGAAAATATGAGTGGAAATGGAGGGAGTACAGGACTTACAGAAAACACTGTGAGGTTGTCAGATTTAAAAGACGCGGGACTGAAAGAAAACGAATGGATTACGTATTCACACACCGTTGAAATAACGGGAGATATGAGGTTGGCTGGGGGAGTTTATTTCCGAGTAGGATCGGATTATGATATACGAGAAGTCAAATTAGAAAAAGGGGACAAGGCAACACCATATTCTACTGCATACGAGGATGATATAGTAAAGCAGGTTGTCGTACCCGAAAATGGAACATATTCATTCACAGCAACAGATAAAGCAGGAAATAAAACAACTAAGACAATTAAAGTGGACAATATAGTAGATGAAGAGTTTGAATTAGAAGTACCAACTATAAAGCCTTTTGGGGACATTACAGTAAAGGAAACGATTGAGGAATATTCAACAGAAATTGAAGCACCTATTACTGTCACAGATATTTGGGGATCGGATGACGGTTGGAGGTTAGATGTATCTGCAACACCTCTATCTGTTGAGAAAACTAAAGGACAAACAGAATCCTACGAATTACCAAAAGGATCATTAAAAATAAGCCCTTTAGAAGAGATAAAGAATATAAAACACTATGAAGGATCAAAACCAGTAAAAGCTTTAACAGAACAAGCCAATTTAGATGAAGGAAAGGTAACCATTGCAAAGTCTAAAAATGGAGTAGGAGAGTGGGATTTGGTATTTCCAAAAGAAGCCCTTAGTATTCTCATCGACCCTTCTACGGCAAGAATAGACAATGAAAATTACCCAAATCAACCAACATCTTACGAAAGTACACTTACATGGGATTTGATACAAGCCCCTTAAAAGAAACCCCTTGAATTATTACAAGGGGTTTTTTGATAAGAAAAATACATTTCAATTGAATATAAAAGATTAGAATAATAGGAACACGAATTATAAGGGTGTGAAATATGAATGAAAAAGTTAGTTATTATTGTAATGATTATTCTTATAATAGTACCACTAAGTGAAGGAACACTTGGTTTATATAAAATAAAAGAAGTAGAAGCGAGTAATGAGTTAATGCCTATGAATGCTGCAAGGGAAAGAGACGGAGCAAGTTATTGGGCAACATCAAATATAAGGGAGTGGCTAAATAGTGAAAACAAGAATGTAGTGTACACGAATAACCTCCCAAAGTACAAAGATGAATCAGGATTTTTAGAAGGATTTACAGACAGGGAAAGGGAATCGATTGCCGTAACGAAGAGGCGGTCGTTTTTAGCAGGAAACGATAGTAAAGTTAAAGATGGGGGAACAACACAGCTACCGTATGTTACTATGAACAGCACATATTATTTCATGAATCATGCTATGAGAGATTTTGATGTGAATTGGAAAAAGTATAATTACCACAATCTAAACGATAAAGTGTTTTTACTTTCCCCACATGAGATACATTATTATGTTCAACAAAAAGGAATTAGTTTACGAAAAAAGAATATGAGCGGATCATTTCATTCTTGGTGGTCAACATCTAATTTATGGAATGGAAACTATGAGAGACCTATGTATATAGGGGCAGCAGGTGAAATATATAGATCATCAGCTAGTAATAATCGAGGTGTTGTACCTGCAGTTCACTTAAAACCAGATACTATAATGAACACAGGAAAGAGAGCAAGACAATTAGACATTGGAGAAAAAGTTACTTTTGGAGAATATGAAAACAGACCGATTGAATGGATAGTAATAAATAAAACATCTGAGGGGTATCCGCTACTATGGACAGATAAAATATTAACAATTAAACAGTTTCAAGAGGGAGGAAAGGAAGTATATCGATACTCTGAAGGTGTGCATTATAAGGAAACAGATGTGGACATATCGAATGATCTACAGATTTTTAACGAAAAGGGAGATATAAAACCTCCAAGATTATATGTAGAAAATAAGGGAGAATTAAACGAGCGACAAAATGAGAGTTTTACCCTTAAATTAAAGGCAGAAGATGAGAGTGGTATAGAGAAGATTATTTTACCAGATGGAACAGTAGTTACAGGAGATGAAGCGAGTTTTAAAATAAATGAAAATAAGAACTATAATTTCCAAGCAGTTGATAAGGCCGGGAACTATACAGGGATTTTGATACCTATTAACAATATTAACCCACCCGCAAAGGTAGATATTAGTTTTTCAAACGAGGGATGGACAAATGAAGATGTAGAAGTGAACATACAAGCCTCTAATGATTATGAAAACTATGAAACGAATAGAGTAAGGGTAAAGAGTAGTACTGAACCGTATTTTAAAACTTATCCAAACTCAGTTACGTATGCACATAAAAGAGTTCGCATAACGGGAGCAGTAGAATTGGTAAAGGCAACCCGACCTTTGGAAAATTACAGTATAGGTGTGAATATAACTTACCAAGTAAGGTCTCCTTTGAAAGATGGATTTACAGTAGGTAGCACATATCCAATTGAATATATAGCGAAATTATCAGAGATAGAAAATAAACCGAAGAATTTTGATGTCACAATGACGGTAGGAAGTAATTATTATAACAGTTTAAGAGTTGGTTCGAGATATAATACCCCAAAAATATGGGAGTCAGGGCAATATGAAGTTGAATTTACCAATCTTAAATATGAATTACTTGATACAGATGATTTTGAAATCGCTAAAATAATTTTACCTGATGGGACGGAAGTATTAGATAGTCGTTACACTACAACTATAAAGGAAGATGGACAATATACATTTAAGGTGTTAGATAACAGAGGAAAAACAACCAGTAAAACAGTTGAAGTGAAAATAGATAAGGAGAAGCCAACCTTAAATATAAAACAGGATGTAACAGAGAAAACCAAAGAAAATGTAACTTTAAAAGTAAAAGCAATAGATAATTTGAGTGGAGTAAAAAGAATAAAAAACCCAGACGGAGTATGGAAAAACGGGGATAACCTTGATTACGAGGTAAGTAAGAATGGAACATATAGATTTACAGTAGAGGATCATGCGGGAAATACTACAACAAAATCCGTCAAAGTAAGTAACATTGATAAAACACCGCCAACAATGAATTTGATACCAGACAAAACAAAACCAACCAATAAACCTGTTGTTATAAAAATAGATACAAAAGATGCCGATTCTGGACTAAAAACTGTGACATTTAATAATCCACCAAAAAATGACTACGGTAGAAACCTAATAAAGAAAAGTCATGACTTTAGCTTATTACACGGACATAAAGGGTCTACTTATGATGTAGAAACAGATATAAGAGTTCCTGAATGGAATGCAACCGATGCAGTTAAGGTACACGCTTCCGGGGGAAGTCATAAAGTTAAATTCTACGGTGGAATTGAAGTGCCTTCTACAAAGGGACAGGAATATACATTGTCTGTATGGGTGAAAAATATAGGGAAATATCCAGTTTACATTAGAAATAACCTGGGATCATCCGAAGGGGTTCAATCAGGGGAATCAAGAAAAGTTACAGTAACAGGCAAAGGAAACGGTACTTCAAACTTTCAAATACATTTTGAAACTTCTAATGCAAATATTGATAAACCAATAGACTTTATAGCATGGAGACCGAAAGGAGAATATGGGACGGAGGCAACCCCTTATTCTACTGCCTACGAGGATGATATTGTAAAACAGGTTGTTGTACCTGAAAACGGAACGTATTCCTTTACTGCAATAGACAATGTAGGGAATACGACAACAAAGACTATTAAAGTGGCTAATATTGTAGAAGAGGAATTTGATTTAGAAGTACCTAATTTAAAACCCTTCGAGGATATTACCATAAAAGATACAACAGAAGAGTATCACACAGGAATGTATGCACCTATTAAAATCAAAGATATTTGGGGTTCTGACGAAGGGTGGAGATTGGACGTATCTGCTACACCCTTTTCTGTCAAGAAAAACAAAGGACAGTCTAAGGTGTATGAGTTGCCAAGAGGAACAGTAAAGATAAATCCGATAAAAGAGATAAAGAGTATAACGCAATATGAGGGCGAGAAACCCAGGAAGGTATTGACCAAAAAAACAAGTCTAGATGGAGGAACGGTTACTTTAGCAGAATCTAAAACAGGTGTAGGGGAGTGGGAATTAATTTTTCCGAAAGATGCTATAAGTATTAATATAGATCCTTCCACAGCAAGAATAGATAATGAAAATTATCCAAATCAACCTACTCCATACGAGAGTACAATTACATGGGATCTGGTTTACGCACCATAATAGTACAGGATATTTCGGTAAAGGGGGTTTCTAATGAAGAGTCGAATATTAGTCATAATCCTGTTAATAAACGTCCTATTGCCAACATCGATACTAGCTAAAGAAGGGCAAACCCCAATATTAGACGGGTATCAAGATGGGTTATATCCAAAACTAGAATGGGCTGTTGAAATGTTGGATGAAGACGTGCTATACGAAACAGGATTTGAAGAAAATGATGAACTTCCTAAATTAACTTATAATTCCTCTGGAAACAGGAAATATGGAGGACAGTCGTTCACTACGGAGGAATTCTTTAACGGAAAACGATCTATGAAAATAGTTGACTCTTATACAAACGGTAATTATATGAATAGAGATTTAAATGGGAATATATCCTACCAGGATTACTCAAGAGCAAACTTTGTTGACAGAAGATACTTGGCTAACGGGACAGACTTATCAATCAGTTTCCGGGCGAAAACGACAGGAGAAGGAAGAATAAGCTACTCAGGTACAGGAGGAGCAGCAGATTTCGGAACACCTATTGCGAATACATTCCTTGAGGATGTAAAGAAAGGAGACCGAACTGCAAAAGTAAGTAATCCTCAATTTTTTAAGAGTTATGTAGATCGAGGAAGACAGTATTATATAGCAGGTCAAAAAGGAAGGTATTCTTATTTAACAGTAATAGGAGTAGATGTAGGTACTTCTACAATAACACTCAATAAACCTTTTCCGGGAGAATTTTCTAAGGGCGACCATGTGCTAAAGCATAACCACAGAAATCCAGTTTCATTTGGGTCACGATCAATTGATTACAAGACAGGATGGGGACTTTATAATCTAAATACGAAGGTAAAAAACTATGCTGACTATAATACTTTATTAAGAGGATTTTATTTATCATTCCATACCTATACACATGACACGATTTATATAGATGATTTAAAGATGGGGTATGCTACAAACACACAGCTTTTTAGAGAAAATAAAAAGGTTTACGAGGGGTATTTGTCTGATTTCTTGGATAAAGGTGCGATAGATAAAAATAAACCTAATGACGTTAAACAGCTAGATTTTAAAATGAAAAAAGGAAAATTAATGGCAAATGTGGTGAAGCCGAAAGATAACGGAACAACCTACACGTACAGAGTCGATGCTGTCACAAACAACGGAATACATTACCCGTCTAAGGAAACACCTGTTACTGTTATAAGCGGAATAAAGGGGTATTCCTATATAATAGATAAGAATCCAGCTACTATACCAAATACGGTAGTAAACACAACATCAGAAGCATTTGAAGTACCAATAAATACAGGAGATAAATATTATGTGCATGTTCGAGCAATAGATAAAGAAGGAAATGCATCTAACACAACACATTACAGTTTCCAGGATAACAAGAAACCAACAGTAACTATAACAGTAGACACGAAAGAATATGCTGATAAAGTAGCTATAAATATTAAAGCAGAAGATAAAGAAACTGCGATCAAACGAATACAAACTCCTAACGGGGAATGGATTAGTTCCGATAAGATCATTTACACAGTAAATAAAAACGGAGAATATACCTTTAAAGTAGAAGATATCGCAGGTAACTTAACCAAAAAGACTGTTAAAATAGAAAACATTATACCAAAAGAATTTACGATGAAAACATCCGATTTTGAATCTTTTGGAGATATTAAAATAAAGGATAGACCAGTTAAATATGGTGCATCATTCAAGCAAGATATAACAATAACGAATCATTGGGTAGCAAGTAACGGGTGGAGGTTAGACGTATCTGCAACACCTTTCACAGTAGTAAAGCCTAGGAATGGTTACAAGGGGCAAGAGAAAGAGATGCCTACAGGTAGCCTAACACTAAAGTCACCCAAAAAGGTTATACAACAAACAGAAGGAATAGAACAATTACCTAATATATCAATAGAAACAGGAGCAGTAATTGATGACGGTAAGGTTACTGTTTTAGAAGCAGGGAAGGAAAATAACTTTGGGGAGTTTAAGGTGGAATTTCCAACGAATGCTTTAGAAGTAACAATCGATCCTACAACAGCATTAATAGATGGGGTAAACTATCCCAATCAGTCAACACCCTACGAAAGTACAATAACGTGGGATTTAGTTGCAGCACCATAAAGAAGGGACTCATATCCCTTCTTTTTTGATAACAAAAATCGAAAAATACACAGGAACATATTCTACTGTAACAGTTAAAGGATGGAATGGAATTAGTCGGTGTAATTCAATGGAGATTAACAAAAGTGTAGGAAGATGGGGTGAAATTATATAAATGAAACATATAGTATTTAGGGTTTTCCGTATGTCCTTAATAGTTTGTCTATTATTGTCATTAGGAAGTCCAAAAATACAAGCAAGTGTGCAATCAAAAAATAAAGAATTATTATTCAGTCAGGAAGAAGCTTACATTGAAATAGATCATCAACCTATATATAACATAACGAAGAATATTTCAATATCTCTATGGGCAAAGCCATACTCCTATAATCAGTCGTATCGTACTTTAATTTCTAAAAACACTCGGACAGGTGGAGATAGACCCAAGGATTCTTCCTTTCTTCTTAGGCACGAAAGAGATTCTAAGGATGAACAAAAAAATGAAATTATGTTTGAAATGCTGATTGACGAGGAACGGCATCGTATAAAATATATACCACCAGAAAATTTTAATAATAAGTGGCATTATTATACAGCAACATATGATGGTAAAGTGATGAAGTTATATATAGATGGTGAGGAAGTTGATTCAAAAAAAGTAAAAGGATCGATTAATGTTAACGAAAACAACTTGCTTATTGGTAAGTTGGATGATGTTGAAGAAAACTGGCAAGGGAACATAAAAGATGTTCAAATTTGGAATCGTTCTTTAACCAATGAAGAAATTAAAAGTCATATGAATAATGGAGTGAAAGGTTCAGAAAGTAACTTAGTTGGTTATTGGAAGCTTGATGAAGGAGAAGGAAATACTGCTTATGATTCTAGTGAAAATGAAAACAAAGGAACAATCTATGGTGCTACATGGAGTAACAAAGGTGACAAGCGTTTAACATTAAAGGCAACCCCTAATCATAACGAAAACTATATACAATTGGAATGGGAAATGAAGGACAAGACACAACCATATAGTTATCAAATATTTCAGAAGAAGGATGGAGATGATGTTCCGCAGTCTATACAAGCTAAAGAAACCGTTAAAGTATTAAACGTTTACCCCAATGTAGGCCCTCGAATAAAGTATACAACATGGGATGGAACGATAAGAGATTTACCTAAATCCGCTTCCGTAGAGAAATGGATGGAAACACGAAACTCCGAACATGAAAAAGGTTATGGGATGGGGCTTATAGATGTAGATCCAGTCTACATGGGGGAATTTAATAACGATCCGAGTAAGTATCTAAAAGACTCTTATGGAGAATGGAAATATGATGTAATCTTCTTTGGGGCATGGGATACGAACAACAATAATGATTTAACAGCTAAATCAAGGAGTGAGGTAGTTAATTTTATAGAGCGAGGGGGCGGGGTTTTATTTGGACATGATACTATTGACGGTACGGGAAATAGAAATTTTGAGTTTGCTAAACTGAGGTCATATGTAAATATTAAGCTAAGATATTTTGATGATCTAGGAACGTTACCAGGACTTGGTTCAACCACCATACAAGTAGAGAAAAGAGGACTTCTAACTAATTATCCTTGGGAAATAGAAGAGTTAGGTGACGAATTGAATATCTCACTTACACATACAGGGCAACAAATTGCGTTGGGGGATGTATGGATGAGTTTTACAGATTTTGAAAATACCACGGGAGCAAGTTGGAGAGGTCCTGAAATAAGTGATCCAGAAACAGGAAAGGGAACGAATAATTTTTATTTAACTACATGGAATAATACTGCAATGATACAAACAGGTCACTCTAACGGAAATGCGACTCCTGATGAACAGAAGGTGTTAGCAAATACGTTATTCTATTTATCCCAGCTTACTACAAATACTTCGTGGAAGGATCGAAGTGGCCAAGATTTAGCAGTTCCAAACCAAACGAAATTGCAAGATATTTCATATGACAAGATAAGTAAAAATATCAAAATGAAATTTAAACCTGTGGGAGATTTAGGGTCAGAGTATTCCTATTATGTAGAAGCAACAGGTCAGAATGATGATAAAAAGATTAAGTCAGAAGAGGTTACAACTAAAATTAAATCAGGACTAGAAGGGTACGCAATTGTAGTAGATAAAGATCCAAATACAATACCAGACAAAGAAGTAACATCTAAAGACGGTACATTTGAAACACCAATAAATACGAAAGGTAAATATTATATACATGTAAGAGTAGTTGATAAGGCCGGAAACGCTACAAATACCATACATTACAGTTTTCAAGAGCAAGCAAAACCAACCTTGAAATTTAGCATAGACACGGCTAAATTCACATATAAAGATATTAAAATAAAAGCAGAGGCATTGAATCCGGGAACATCGATTAAACGAATACAACTACCGAACGGCAAGTGGGTAGAATCAGATAATGCAGAATATAAAGTATCTAATAACGGAAAGTATACCTTTAAAGTGGAAGATATTGCAGGAAAAATTGGAGAACAGACTGTTGAAGTAACCAATATATTAGAAAGAAAGCTACATTTAGAAGTGCCATCAATTACCTCTTATGGGGATTTAGAAATAACAGATAAAATGGAAACTCATACAACTTCCTTTAAAGATCCACTTATTATAAGAGACTATCGAGAAGAAGAAACGGATTGGAGATTAGACGTATCAGCAACACCATTTAAGGTTAAAGAGCCATTGCAAGGGTTTGAACCTGGATCGAAAGTAGATAAACTTCCAGAAGGAACGATAAAGTTAGAAGGTATAAAGGAGGTCAAGAGAACCGGGGATGAAAAGGAAAACTTACCATTCAAGATATTAAAAGACATTACGGTTATAGATAATGGTCCAGTTACCTTGCTGGATGTTGAAAGAGGGGAAGACACAGCAGAGTTTGAAGTCATATTTCCAACAGATGCTCTGGTTTTAACTATTGCTCCTTCTACAGTTAGAACGGATAACAAAAACTATCCAAGTCAACCAACACCTTACGAGAGTACAATAACTTGGGATTTAGTAGCAGCCCCCTAATAAAGAGAGAATGGAACATGTATAAAAGCATGTTCCTTTTATTTTTAACTGTTTTATATAGTCTTGATAAGAAATTTAATCGAGGTAATCAAAAGAACTGTTAATATTCAATGTAGAAGGTACACAGGAGAATAAACATAGAATAGAGAGGAAAGAGATATGATACGTAAATTAATTTTATTTATTGGTGTAATAGTGTTTATTATGGCCACACCAATGACAATACAAGCACAAGATGGAGATGAGACGAAGGGGAATGTACAGGCCTTTACAGTAAAACCAGTCCTTCCGTCCAATCAGGACAAAGATATAACCAATTATATTTCTATAAGTACGGATGAAAAGAAGCTCAAGCAAGAGGTACAATTTTTAATAACAAATAGTTCGGATGAACCTGTGGAAGTACAAATGCAAGCGGTAAATGCTTTGACCTCCCCTCACGGAGTTATACAATATTTACCCTCTTTAAAGGAAAACAATACAGAGATTATAGATAAGAAATATGATTTTAAATCCTATACAAAATTACCTAAGAAAGTAAAGGTAGAGGGTGGAGAAAGTGAAACGGTTACGGCTACAGTTGAAGTGGAAAATATGGAAGGAACACTATTAGGAGCAATTGGATTTAAGACAGTAAAAAATGAAGAGGAAGAAGATCAAGGACAATTTACAATAAAAAATGAGATTAATAATATTATAGGAGTACAGATTAATTTTCCTACAGATCAGCCAGAAATGGACTTAGAGATAGGAGACCCATATGTAGATCCAATGCCTTCATATTATGCAGTGAGATTACCTGTAACACAAGCATCTGCCAACATATTGAAGGATGTTGATTTAAAATATGAGGTTGCTGTTTATAAAGGAGAAAAGGTATTTAATTCAAAAGACAAGATGAAGTTTGGATTTGCCCCTAAAACAAAAACAAACATCTCCTTACCATGGGAGTTTGAGGAGATAGAAAAAGATAAGAAGTATGTTATAAAGGGGAAGTTCACAAAAGGAGATAAAGAATTTCCATTTGAAAAAGTATTCGAGTTTAAGGAAGATCCTGTGAAAGCAGAAACAAAGAAATTATTAGAACCTCCATTTATAACAGGAGGCAAGACAATATGGCCCTATTTATTAATCATACCAATTGCATTATTGATTGGATATGTTATTTATCTGAGACAAAATAAATGGATACTGTTTAGTAACGAAGAGCAGGCAAGTAAACAGGTTGAACGGGGAAGTAACTTGTATCAATTAATTACGCATCTAAGTAAAGCCGAAAAGGGTAAATACTACGAATATAAGCACTATTATAAGTTAAAACAAGATGATGACGAGGATTTCTATTACGAACATATCAGGACAAAAAAAGTAAGAAATAAATAAGAAACTTGAGGGTAGCGGACGAAGGGAATCTTCTATTGCTACCCTCATTTTGAAAGGAAATAAGAATGGTGGAATTTATAAGTATTATAGTAGAGTACGTGAAAGAGGGTCTGTTAGAATTTAGAGAAGAGAATCCTGTTTATCACGCCATATATCTAATAGCGGCAGGTGTTTTCTTGCATATGTTGTATTTAAAAGTACAAGAAAGGTATAACAAAAAGAAAGATACATCCCATGACGAATGAGATATTTACAAAAGATAGATATGTTATAGTACACCTATGTAAAATGTTATAATACAGAGGTTGATGGCTTAATCATATTAATAAATGAGTGAAATAATTCACAAACCACCTTATATAATATATTGTGAAAAAATCTTATAGGGTATGAATCATAGCAAATGAAAAGAGAATAAATGTGGCGAGAGGGATCATATGGAGAAAAATAAAAGGAAGTCAATAATAAGTTTATCAGACATATTTATGGTTATAATTGTTATCGCAGTCGTTATGGGGTTACGTACTTACGTCATTGCCCCGGCAAAAGTAAACGGGCATTCAATGGACCCCACACTTGAAACAGGGGAAGTTCTTATTATGAACAAGTGGAGTGATATAAAAAAGAATGATATTGTCACTTTTATATCACCAACCGATAATAAAACAATCTTTATCAAAAGGGTCATCGCATTAGAAGGTGATACAGTAGAAATGAAGAAAGATGTGTTATATATTAACGGAAAAGAAATAGAAGAACCATATCTGAAGGAACATAGAAGGTCTCTGGACGAGGGAGAACTTTTAACAGAAAACTTTGGGCCGGTGGAAGTAGGGAAAGACCAATTTTTTGCAATGGGAGATAATAGATTAAATAGTTTGGACAGTCGAACTTTTGGGCCGATTGATAAGGAACGGTTGGAAGGAAAGGTATTGTGGAAGTAAAAATATAGTTATCGGAACTTTTTAGAGGAATGGATAACGCTTGATATGTAGATGTTATAACTAAGATGCCTTATGAAAGTTTCTAGAGAGACTAAAAGCTATAGCAAACCAAATAATATTAGTAATTAATGAAGCTATACAAATAACAATGACCCCTATAAAGTCGGAAGGTTTTCCAACAGGTGTACTCAATACAACAATAACAATCAAAAAAGTTAACAGAATGCCAAACCAAGAAAATGTAGCCATGAGATACTTCATTGCATACACACCCTTTATATATGCTATTAAAGGCAAGGTATAGCACAAAAGAATAATTCCGATATCTAACCATAATCCAAATGAGTTAAATTCAATAGCATTAGGACCTGTCTTCGAAAGAGGAGAAAGAGAAGAAGTAACTAACAATGAACAAAATAGAAATGCGGAAATTAATGTCACCAAAACAATACGATTCATTTATAACACCTCAATAAAATTTTAAAATAAGAAATATCAGTGAACCCATGCATTCTAATGCATGGGTTCGCTTATAGGTATAATTATTAACAAACCATAACACTGAGAGTGCTGATCGCCTTACAGTTAATGCTTAGGGAAGATCCAGCACGTAATTCAATTTCTTGTTTAGACTTCATTTCCTGCAAAGATAGTACTTGTTTCATGTTTTTCACCTCCTTTCAAGGTATGTGGAAATAATTTAGATCTTTCAGTGATAGGCAACCAGGATAATTGTTCAGATGATTTGAGTCCATTAAGTACAAGGAGTGTACCTGCAGAACCCGAGAACAAGTCACCAGATAACCTATAATTATAATCTCCTGGCATATAATATTTTTCATCACTTTCAAGGATGTAAAGGTTAATGGTTTCTAAAGCTTTGTCCACATGAAATTCTTCTGGTTCTGTTATGTTTAATTCAGTATCAATTGCATTTGCAAAATCAATTAGACCAGACAACCCACGGAATAAACCAGCACTATAAAAACATTTAGACTTTGCGAGCATTCCGATTCCTCGAAGCTCTTTTTCCCACAATTTATTTTGTTGTAACTGTCTAAGTGCAATTATTGCCAGGCCAATCCCTGCACTACCTCCGGCCAAATAAGGAATGAATCGATTAGAGTCCTTTACTTGATATAACCCATTGTCCTCTAAAACACTTTGTCCCATATCTTTTTCGATAGTCTGTTCGGATAAATGAAACCAATGAGGATCATTAGTTACCTGATACAATGCACTAAAGAATAAAGAAACACCTGCCCAACCGTCCATCAGTCCAATTGGTACAGCGTCAATGTCCCCAGGTCTAATAGGAACATCTTTTTCAAGAAGTACTTCCAGTTGGTAGGCAATGGTTTCCGCTTTTTCAAAAAGGTAACTAAACTTAGGGTTAGTTGATGCGGATAAAAGACCAAGTCCTATACCAGATAAACCTGAGACGAGAGATATATCCTGGCTTTCCAAATCAATTTCTATAGAGTCATAAATTTCGTTAGCCTTATTTACCATGCCAATTTCTAAAAGTACTCCTGCTATACCTGTTTTCCCCGTGAAAAGACCGTTGTCGATATAGTCTAAATAGCTATTCTCACTAAATTTCATAGCCCATTCTTTGGCTATAGAGGGAAGATTGCCCGTACGAGCTAGAGCCAAAATTACACCGAAACCGCCTGTTAAAACATTTAACAGACCATTAGGGGACTCGAATTGACGAATATCACCAGGAAGAAGTCTGTGCTCTTTACTAAGATCTGCTACTATTCCTTGTCTTAGTTTTTCTATACTAATAGAAAGATTGTCCTTGTCAAGGTATTCATTAGGTGCAGATAAAACGCTTTCTACTGGTTTTGCTGAACGATTTGTACATTCAAGTTCGATTTCTTTTATAACAGACAAAGCATCTTCTCCAAAGGTTTCCAGAATCCAAATATCGTGCTTTTCAAGAATATCTTCAGCAAGGTCTTGAACAGGGCCAATTGGAATAAAAACTTGTCGAGCTATTCGTAAGAGGGCGAACCAATCGGACTGTTCCCTGGTTAGTTCAAAAGAGCCAGTGAAACCGGGAGTCATTAAACCAGAATGTTTAGAATCGTAAATGTCACTAGCAGCTTCAAAATCGATAAGTTTTACTTTATCGTCGGTAGTAATCATCACATTGGCTGGTTGTAAATCGCCCATTCCTATTCCGCGATAATGAACATCTTTTACGGCCTTTTTTAACTGTCTCAATATATCCACAAGCTTTTTGCTGTACTCATTATTGTCTTGGGAACTCGAGAAAGGGTAGTATGCTGCTAACCAAGTGTTCAAAGGCGTTCCAGGGATGTATTCCTCAACAAGGAAAACATGTTCCCAAGCATAAAAAAGATCGTGATATTGAACAACGTTTGTTAATCCCTTTAATTTTTTTAGTATAGATGCCTCATGATTAATGCGTTGAACTGCATCCTTACCTTGACCATCTAGACCGGAAGCGGGTCTACCCTCTTTAAGTACGACCTGGTTTCCCTTTTTTTTATAGTTTGATAAATATACCCCACCGCCATTACTAAAGTGCAATGCAGAGTCTATTTCATAATTATTAAGCTTTGAAGGCTCAACTTGCTTTGAATCTTGAAATATAGTCATTTCTTTTACAAAGTCTGGTTCATCTACAAAAAAGGGGACAACATAGTACGCCTCACGGGAGTCAGGTATATATTCCCCTGAAGGAGTCTGTATGGCAGGGATTTTAGCAGCCCCATCTAAAACGTACATTTCTCCAAAGGCTCCATAACGAAAATAGACATTACCGTCTAGCCAGCGTTTATCACTTAGAATATAAGGTCCTTTTGGAGTATCTTTTAATAGTTCATGTAATTGATTTACTAGATAAGAGAATTGATCATCATTAGCAGGGTAAACCGTAATAAATTTACCAGAACTACCTCTATCGCCATACTTTGAATTCTTAAAAACAAGTTCCCATAAATTGGATACATGTTTAAAAGGTATTCCTTCATTAAATAAGAAAGATGAGACTAAATTTAGGATAGTCTGGGCATGATCAGAGGTAGAACTAACATGAATCTTCCAACCTTGCATAGGTAAGATAGTACCGGGTTTAAAGTAGTAAACCCAATGGTCATCCGAATGAATTTTCCAATCCAAGGGTATAGAAGACACATTCAAAATTGAATCGTCCGATCTTCCTTCTGGGGGGACATAATATTTCTCCCCTGGTTTGACATATCTCAAATAACGCATATCCATATTCATCACCTCAACTTAGTCAACAACGCAAGTATAATCACTAGCAAATCATTATACTTACCGTACTTGCTACTGTATTATTAAAACAAGTCATTATACTGTTGGTTGACATCAATCCGACTTGTGCGCTATTTCTTTCGACTTTATAAGACTGCATAATTAGGATGTTTTCCATTTGATTATTGTATGACACTAAAATCCCCCCCAATGTAAATCACAATATTTTTATAGATAAATCCGATCTAGTTATCCTCTCCGGGTAGACAAGCAAATAAACTAATAGTGCTCTGGTTTTTACAAACAATACTTAAGTTTGAAGTTAAATCCGAGAAAAAAGAGGGATTCATCTTTTGTAAACCTAAGACATTGTTCATATCGTTTTTATTTGACATAAGGACACGTCCCTTCTTAAATATAATGAAAGCATTTACAAAATGTAAATTACTAATACATATAAATGTGGGATATAACTCTTGGATCTTTAAGATCAAAGTCCTCCGCAACTTTGAATGTAGCTTCAATTGTCTCTCCCCAATAAGGCCCCCAAAGCAAGTTTTTTTGTGATTTAAAACTCAGACTAGATACAGAGTTCTGTATATAAACACCTTTATGCTTTGTTAACCAGGGTCCACCAGACATACCATTTTTGCCCTTGCTTTTCACACTTTGTAATGTTGAATTGCGATGAAAGTCTTGATTGGCTTTGCCAAAATTTGCGGTGGGTTTCTTAGAAGGAAAAATTCTATTTTGGAAGCCTGCGACAATGTAGTTTAACTCTCTAGGAATATTGAAAACAGCAGGTATGGTGTACTTGGTGTAGTTTTCTATATTAGAGAAACTATTAAATAATAAAAAACCCGTATCAAAATCGACTATAGCTTTTTCAGACCAAATTTTTGGAATAACAGCTGCATAAGGCCTAAGCTTAGTTTTAAAAGACGTGGAGAACGGAAGAAAGGATAAACTTTCATAAAAATATTTGGATTCCCAATCATATATACAGTGAGCTGCCGTTGCCACGATGGGGAAATTACGTGTTTGGATTAAGCTACCACTTCCAAAAGATTTCTTCCCGTTAATCCAAAACTCCACTTTGCCTAGACAATTTAATAAATTTGTATTCTCTGTACTAAGGTTTTTGATCTTGAAGCTTTCCCCCTTTGTGTTAGTAATTTTCAAATTGATTTGAATTGTTTCTGTTGACAAATAGATTATCTATTAATATTCTAGATATGTCAAGTAAATATTTAAAATAATTAAATGATTCAATATTGTTTCTGAAATAAAAATTTCATTATTCCCTTGATTTCTTTAATATACAAATAGGGAAATCGGATAAAAGAGAGGAAAACTTATATGACAAAAAAAGAAAGTAAATTACTAGGTTTTGGAGAATTCAAGGGAATTTTACAACCGTTCCTACCATCTAAATGGATTCTTTCTTTAGCTATCTCATTAGTAATCTTAGAGTCAGGTCTGTCATTGATAATACCACTTATAGCAAAAGATTTTATTGATGGAATGGATACATTTGGAGTCAATTTAAAAACTATACTTTTACTTGCAGGTGTCTTTTTGGGGCAACTTATAGTGTCGTCAATTTCTTTATACTTTATGAATTTTATCGGACAGAAAGTGGTGTTATCTTTGCGAAAAGATACATGGAATAAGATAATTTACTTGCCTATAAACTTTTTTGATAAACACTCATCAGGAAGTCTAATGAGTAGAATGACGAATGATACTTTAATTATAAAAGACTTTATAACAACACAGTTTATACCTTTTATTTCTGGAGTAATTTCTATTATAGGATCAGTGGTTTTACTGTTGCTGATAGACTGGAAAATGACAAGTTTAATGATTCTTGTTGTACCTGCTGTTATAATGGTTATGATGCCTCTTGGTAAACGAATGTACAAAGTATCCAAGTCCCTTCAAGAGGAAACCGCCTTATTTCAGGGAGATTTGGGGCGTGTGTTAAAAGATATAAGACTTGTAAAATCGTCCTTGGCTGAAAACCAAGAAAAAGAAGTTGGATTCAATCGAATGAAAAAACTGTTTCATTTTGGGATAAGAGAAGGAAAAATCATGGCAATTATACAGCCTATTACTATGACTTTAATGCTTCTAGTGCTTGTAATTGTCTTTGGATATGGAAGTTTCCGAGTTCAGACAGGAACGCTAACTGCGGGATCATTTGTAGCAATTATCTTTTATTTGTTTCAAATAACAACACCTTTCACACAACTAACTAGCTTTTATACAGAGTTTCAAAAAGCGTCAGGGGCAGGTGAACGAATAGGATACATTCGTTCTATAAGGGATGAAAGAGACAATTTATATCTAAAAGAGAATATAGAAGGAGAAAATACGATAGAATTTAATAAAATCTCGTTCTCCTATTTAAAAGATGAATATATAATAGACTCAGTTAATTTTAAAGCCGAACTAGGAAAAACAACTGCTTTTATAGGTCCAAGTGGTGCTGGGAAAACGACACTATTCTCTTTAATAGAAAGATTTTATCAACCCTGTGAAGGAACAATTACTTATAAGGGAGAATCAATTCATAATATACCATTGTCAAATTGGCGACAGAAAATAGCATATGTTTCACAGGACTCTCCTATTATGTATGGAACAATTAGGTCAAATTTAACATATGGGATAGAGCAGTGTTCCGAAACGGAAATTAAAGAGGCAGTATCTAACGCAAACCTCTCAGAGTTTATTGACTCTCTTCCTAACAGGTATGACACAGAGGTTGGAGAGCATGGTGTTAGGTTATCAGGGGGGCAAAAACAACGTATAGCAATAGCTAGAGCAATGATACGAGACCCAGAAATATTACTTCTAGATGAGGCAACAGCACATCTTGACAGTATATCAGAGAAGTTGGTTCAAGAATCTTTGGAAAAATTAATGAAAGAAAGAACAACGTTTGTAATTGCACATAGGCTGTCTACAGTTATTAACGCCGATCAATTAGTTGTGATTGAAGACGGAACTGTAACGGGGAAAGGGAGTCATCAAGAATTGTATAACGGGAACTCATTTTATAAGAAATTTACTGAGCAGCAGATGCCAACAAATAAAAGTTCATCTTTAGTGAATTAACAGTCAGTGTTGTTATGATGTTTGGAATACTCCAAAAGGAAAAACTGTTATAAAACAAAAAGATTAATACCATAAAAGGATATATATTGCATACCATATAAGGGGGTTGCCACATAGAATAAGGTGTATAAACAAGATAACGACTAAAAGAAAGGGAGAGCATTACTAATGAGAAGCGTTTTTATGTTTTTTTTATTGTTAGTTAGCGTATCTTTAATTTTGATGGGGTGCAGTGATGAAAACTGGGAAGACAGTTTTGATAAGACTGAAAAAATTGAAGTGACACAATCTGGAGAATCTGAAACTATAGCGGAAATTACAGATAAACAAAAGATTAAAGAATTTATTAATTCACTTAACGTGAATAAATGGAACTCAAAAGAATTACCTGAAGATGCCATTGAGGATAAGAAGTATAAAATGTATCAGGGGGATACGACTAAATTATTAGAAAAGGGGAAAGACAAAGAATTAAATGAAGTTGCCGATATTACAACTTATAAAAATGTTCCATATATTAATTTCAACTTTAAAGGTATCTCATTTAGTTTCGAAGTACCTGCTGATGTAGATAAGTTTTTGCTTGAATACAAATAGTTAAAAGTTAAAAAATAATTTAGATAATTAGATAGACTCCTTTTTATAAATTAGGAGTTTATTTTTGTGGTTTCAGATACTGGAAGTAATATAATATGAAGGAAAAAACTGCGTTAAACTTTTCACAAGAACAAAAAAGACGACAAACAAGTGTTTAAACGAGTAATTTATAAACAATTAATGTAAGGTAGAAAATAAATTACTAAAGATGTAAACAATAGTTATAAGGCCACACAAGAGAAGTAATTAATTTAGTATTAGGGGTAACAAGTATCAAGAAAAAGGAAGAATGAACCTCAAATATACACGTATACAAGAGAAGTTAAACAAGCATTCCCAAAGGGGCGACTTTTAACGGAAAAGCTTGGGTAAGTGGGGGAATCTGTGTGTTTCAATTTACGTAGACATGTATAAAAAGGGTAAGATAGGAAGAAATGTGTTAAACTATAATATACACATACGTATATCACATTTACTTAAAATGGAGGATTCCAGTATGGAGAAAATAGCACACCGTAGAATTGTTGTGAGACCCCGACTACAGGAGGTAATGGAAATAAACGGATTTACTCAGGAACAACTTTCTGAGAAGTCAGGGGTGAGTCAGCCAACCATCAGTAGGTTTGATGCATCTAAAATGCATCAATCAAGGGTACTATTTGCCTTATCAGCAGCCATTGGGTGTAGCGTAGAAGATTTGTTTATTATAGTTGAAGATAGAGTATAAAATACACCTTAGATTAATCTAGGGTGTATTATTTTTACTTATTGTAGAAAGACTCTATACAAAGCTATCGAAATAGTGTATTTTAAAGGCAATGGAACATTTAACAGAAAACAAAATAACAAAAAGAGCCTAACCGGGTTAAAAAATTCGGTAAAAGGGTGGTTACTTCCTATAATTTACATTATGTAAACCCCGGTGAGATCTGATGTTCTGAACGCATTTTTGACATTGAAAGTCAATACCCAATATTCGACACGGAAACGGAAAAAGAAAGCAGTGTAGGTAAAAAGACCCTATACCAATATCGAATAACTTTTTCACATGTGTATAACTAAAACGAATAGGTGCATTTAAAAAGTAAATAAGAAATTATTGATAAAGATAGAAGAGAACATTCCTTCTATCTATTTGTGTATAAATGGAGTATAAGACTGAAAAACAAGGCTGTGTGTTGCAAGATAGGAAGTGAGACTAGGGGATTGGTCACTAACTTTCAATACAGAGCTCTTTTTAAATAGTTATAATAGTAGACATATTGTTATTGTTTAGGCGGTCAACGTCTAGAGTGAGAAGAATATAAACATTGGGAAGATAAGAACAAATGAAGAAAATAAAAGATAATCCAAATTGTTTCAAATGGGGTAAAGATTATTTATATATGCAAAAAACCAAATTATAGATTAATATAGAAAGTAAATAATACTTAATAAAGGATTAAAAAATAATAGATGTGGGAGGACTATAGGTGAAACAGATAAAGGTAGCCGACATGAATTCAGATTTTAAATCTAAGAAATTTCAGAAAAGGCTCATTGGGTGATGTGTGATAAACAGGCAAAGGAAGATGGATTGTATCGATAAGAATGAAAAAAGAGTAAATAATGGAGGTTAATTATTTATAATTGATATTAGCAGTAAATATCGTTATAATGAATGTAGATATAGCATATAATAAAAAAGAGACCGAAAGTGCTGGTAACACTAACGGTCCAATGTACAAATAGTAGCCACTCAAAAATGGCTGGCTCAGGTGGTAAACTAAAAATAGCCCATCCCAAAAGTTTAGTGGCTCAAGGGTGGTCTATTTTTTGTCTTGTGTCAGCAATGCAACAAGTGCTCCGAAGGAAATCATTAATGACATCGCTTCAAAAACTGACATAAGCCTCACCCCCCTTTCTCTATGAGGGTGAGCCAGTATAACATAGAATTAACTACATAGGATAGATTCAACATAATTAGGAAGAGAGGGGTATCCCTCTCTTTTTTTGTTTGATAAAAAATAAGGATGGAAAGTTGGGAATAAAAGAAGATTTGTATTTTTAGGGGGATGAAAGTGAATAAAATTGTAACAATACAAAGTAATTACATTACACAGGAAGATGCAAAGAAAGTACATCAATTTATATGGGATAAGAAAGCTAAGGTATTTCGGGAAGGTAACGTATATTTGGTGAAGAAGGATATTTATTATAAAGGAATAAATGATACAGGAAACTTCCCATCAGATGCTAACTTGATCGTTCTTTATAATGGCAGAACAAAGCAGGAGATGGATAGAAAAACATCAGTACATCAATTAAAGGCAGTAGATAGAGTGCGTGAGTTGCAAAGAATGTTGTATAGAATGTTTTTATTTCATACCGCTGTAAAACAGATGAAGAATAAGGAAACACGGAGAGCACTTGCCGAGTTCATATATGATATAAAACAGAATGGACGGAGTAGTGAGTACGGGATATATGCAACTCCTTTTGGTCTCAATGTTTTGGAAAGAATAAAAGCAACTGGAAGTAACCGGGTTGTGCCGATAAGTACGCTAGATCTATATACGTGGAATGATGGAGAGCGCAAAGAAAGAATAATGTTAAAAATTGAATCAAGATTAGTTACTGAGATAGAACTGTTTGCGACAACGGTTATGTAGGAGTCATTTACCTCTTTATAAGCTATTTTATGTAAATAGATAAGTAATATTAATCAGAAAGAAGGGAGCAATCCCTTCTATTTTTGTGTAAAGAATAGATAGAGTAAATATTCGGAAAGGAAATACACCAGTACAAGGGAGGAATCAAGATAAGTTAAAAACAAAAAAAGAACCTATCCTCTGTTAGTATGAAAACAAAATTATCTACTACCTCTTATGTCTAATAAAAGAAAAAGGGAAATAGATAAAAGGAAGTAATGACGTTATGTACGATTTAAATGAGAGGAGTAGTGTTCAATGAAACAAATTGCAACAATAAAGAACGGCTATATTTCGGAGGAAAATGCAAAAGATGTTTACCATCTATTGTGGGATAAGAAAAGTAATTCATTTATAAAAGCTAAGGTTTATGTAGTTAATCGAGCACTTTACTATGTAGACATAAGTAATGTGAGGAAGGTTATTTCGCAGTACAACGGAGAACCGCCTGCGATTTACAATACAAAAGTCCATAATTTATTAAACCAAATCAAGAATAGATATGAATTAAAAGCTGTTGATAGAATAAAGGCCCTACAAAAAGTAATGCAAGATCATTTACTTTACCATTTAATAGAAGAAACAGAAAAAAGTTCAGAAGGGATTAAGCTGCTGGAATTCGAGGTACTTGAGTATGCGAAAAGCAGTAATATAGAAAAGTTATTTATATGTGCCACAACAAAAGGATTAGATGTAATAGAAGTTGGAAATATGACGAAAAGGGATTGGGGAATAGATACCATTGATTTAAGAAAGGTAAGAAAGATGGATGATGTAAGTGCGGAATACTTTATTAGGAAAAAGTTAAAACGATCAAAGGAATATTATGCAATAGCAAAGGATATTTACTAGGGGGCATTGCCCCTTTTTTGATAAGAAAAAAGATAATTTCCAAAAGAACCTCTTGTATAATTTGCTCTAGTTAGAGATACAAGGGGAGAAAATCAATGCAATTGGAAAAGCAGGAGGACTTTTATTTAGTAGGTCAACTATCAAATAAAAAGCAAGCTGTATTAGATAAAATCCTTAACACACCAGATAAAAAGTTACAGGGATATGGAAAAAGAATACAAGAAGCAGCGACATATAGAGGTAAAAAGAGTGTCGATATTACATTAATGAATGCCCAGATTAAACCAATGTTAATGTCGCTTGTCACCAAACGATTCTTTATTGGAGATAAGCCGGGACTTGGAAAAACGGTAATGAGTGCAGCAAGTTACGCCAATTACCAATATAACATGTTAAAAAGAGGACAAACCCCAAAGAAAATTATTGTTGTTACGACAAGCGCACATGTAACGGGGTTTAGTAACGAATGGAGCAGTTACGGAATTAACTTACTTCCTTTATTAGACGGAAGCGTAAAAATAGAAAGAGCATTAAAAAATACTGATTTAACCGAGTATGACGGGATCATAATTAATTGGGATGGCCTAAAAACAAATGGATTTTTAGATTACTATTTAAGAAATTCCGATGAATATGGGTATGCAGTGCTTGATGAAACAAGTACCTTAACATCTAACAAGTCACAAACCTACAAGGTAGTTGATAATTTGATCAATAAATATAACGGAGGAATTGAACGTGTAATTTTTCTAAATGGTTCTAGTTTTGAGAAGAACATTTTTGATTTTTATTATCAGTTCCAGGTGTTACATCCCAAATTGATACCGAACAAGAAATTCCTTGAGGACAATTATGTGATACGTGGAGGAAAGCCTGTCAATTTGATGAAGCTAGGAAATGCAGGAAATAGACAGAAACAGGTCATGAAGCGGTATTTAGGGGATATTATTGATTATAAAAACCAGGAAGAATTAAGGGAAAAACTGAAGTACTTTTATATGGCAAGGAGTAAACGAGATTATTCCGATGATTTACCTGAATACGTATATGTATTACATGGGGTTGAAATGTCACCTAAACAGAGAAGAGAATTCAAGAAAACTAAGAGTGTGACAGCCTTAAACAGTCCTAAAACGAGTGACGAAAAGGCAAAATTGACAGTCGCAACCGCACCGAAATTAGCGGAGATATTGGAATTTGTAGATAAGGTAGCAGACGACCGACCGCTTCTATATGTGTACAATAAGGAGTCACAAAAAACCATATATAACGAATTAAAGAAAAAAGGATATAAGGTTGCCATCCTAAATGGGGAAGTAACAGGCGAGGAAAAGACCAATATAATTGATAAATTTAACAGCTACAAGCTGGATGTTATTGTCTTTAATATCACAAGAGCACTGAACATTCCTACAAGTGACCGTATTATTTTCTATGATATTCCCACCATGCCAGAAACAACGAATCAGATCAAAGGACGTATCGATAGGAATAACTATGAGGATACAAAGCTTTATGATTTCTTTTGTTACCTGGATAGCCAAGAAATGAAGAATATCATTGAATTAGCTTATTTCAGAGAGAAACATGGAAATGCCTTTACGGGGCAGGAAGATTTTACGTATCACAAGATCGTTGACCAGTTATCTCATATCTATGGGAAACAGGTCATGGATGAAATTTCGGAAAAAGTAGAGGAAGACATAGATTTCTTTGATACAGATGAATGGGAAGAAATTATAGATGGAATTATGTAAAGCAAAAAACAGAGAGAAGGAAATAATTATATGGCAAACACAAAAGAGATTTTAGACAAAATTCGAGAATTTAACGATTATCTAGCAAGTATTGATGTAGGAAAATTGAAAGAAAACTATACACGAAAAGAATTAGAGCAGTTTGTAAAAGATATTTATAATGTTAAAACAACAAGTATTGCTTATGAAGTATCTAAACTTACTGAGAGAATGAAAGAAGAAGAGTTCCCACAATTACTAGCAGTACATCATTTTCCAATTATTGATGAGATAGATTTTCTGTTAGAGGAAGAAAAAATAAAGTTAGATGAGTTTCTTGTACGATTTCGAGTAGGGAATTATATTAGTGGACTTTGGAGGATAACTAGAGATCGCAAAAAGATTGAAAAATTAGAGGAATGGTTACATGATCAACATGTTATTAGGGATAAATATCTTGTGAACTGCCCACATTGTTTTGATAGTAATGTTTCTACCCTCCTTACGGGGAAAGAAAAACAGGATTTAGATGTTGCTTTAAAAAGGTACAACGATGAGAGAAACTATACTGATTATGAATTTATAACAAAAAAAGTAGATCATCTATGCTTGGAATGTGAGAATGAGCCAGATATAGATGATTGCATGGAATTTTCATACGAAACCTTGTATGAAATGATGATGGAGAGAGATACCAGTTTGGATAACGTTTAGAAAAAGATTGAATTAGGGGAGCGAAGGTGAAATGACGTTACGAAGAATGGTTTTAAAAGTACAAGGAAAAAGAGTCGTTGGAACGGTGAAGAATTTTAGCAGTGAACAGGAATACGAAAACTATAAACGACAAATAAAGGAAGAGTCAGGGGAAGACGAGTCTTTTCAGGTATTTTATAAAGCTGTTTAGTTTAAAGATAATTAGAGGAATTAAAAAGGGAAACTTTGGTAAGTGTGTTGGTGGGAGGGGAAACAATGTTAAAAATACCTATATATGAAATAAATTTAAAAGATAAGAAAGAAATGACTTATACTTGTGTGATCCACCAAGACAAAAAAGCAATCTTTCCCTTACAGGATATAGATACAATTAATGAAATATACGAAAGAGGAGAATCCTTCTATTTAAAAGATACGGAAAGTGATTTTACAAGGCAAGTTACAAAAGCGAATATAGATAGATTTAAGCATCAAAGGACTATTGTAATGGAACATTCTTATATTTAACTAGCGAAATAAATGAAACAGATAAGAGAACGCAAAGAAGCGTTCTTTTTTTCATGTAATATAGAAATTGATAAAGAATGAAGGAGAACGGTATATATATGAGTAGTTTTGAATTGGTATATAGTCAAGAAAAAAGAAAATATGTAAAACGGAAAATAAAAGGAGATAATAATGGTTTAGATCGGTTGGAAGGGACGGAGATAACAAGGGAAGTAACAGATGAAATGATGAGACCGTATATATTTAGTTCTTATTTTAGAATTATAGAATTTGATCAGAAGATACTTAGAAAAGAATTGCCATTATCCCGGAGAAACAGGGATATTTCCGTTGATGTTTATATTGATTTTATGGAGGAGTATTTGAATCGTCTGAGGCACGGGAGAGTACCTGACAAAAGTTATATTCTAGCAGCACCCGATGGATTCGGAAAAAAGATATTCGCCTATCAGGTAATTAAAGAGGCTTTGGCACATAAATTGACACCTACACAAATTATACCTTCCCATGATCTGTATACATTGCTTGATGAAAAGAAGTACACCGAATTTTATCAGACCTTTACAGATGTTGATCTAGCAATTGTTACATTTGGTGGAGCACCTTCACAAACCGATTTAATAGTAATAAAAACAGCGTTGGAGCATTGTGAAAGGCATGATGTACCGCTACTTATATTATCTAGGTTTGAACCCGAGATATTTCATAGAAGGGATGCAATGGCTACCCAGTATTTAGGAGTATCTGTTGCAAGGAAAGGTAATTTTGGGCAAGCAGAACTCAAGGGATTTAACAGGGAGAAAATGCAAGACATACGTGACGAACTTAAAGGTGAAGGGAATACAGCAAAGGCTGCAGAGTCCTTTACAGATGAAAAAAGAAACTTTAGGAGATCGAGAAATTAATAGATAGAGTTTAAAGGGGTTAAGGAAAAATGACACTTGTTATAACAGAGGATGAAATATTTAAGTATCTAGTACAACATGAAGATGTAAACATGGATGTGTCAGAAAATATACGGGGATTTTTCAGTGAACTTCCTGTCAATATATTTAAGAACGAATACTATATTTTATACAGGGCTTTTCAGTTTGGCTACAAATATAAGATGAATATATCCGAAGCACATTTAGAGCAAATTGTATTAAGTAATATGGATGATCTTTTAAAAGATAAGAATGTAGATATGTATAAGGACGGGGAAACAAGATATACAGAAAATGAGCGATCGGAGTTAATTCAACAAAACGTGATAGGAACATATCACATGCTAGAGGATTTAGATATAGAGGACGATGTTCCATACCAGGGAATGAGATTTAATTTAAAGTTATACGTAAAAGATTGGGTCACAGAAGAATATGCCAAAACATTGGTAGCACAATCCAACATTTTAAGAGAAGGGGTAACGTATAACGGGAGAATGTATAAGGGAGTGGAAGACGCCCATGCTCACCAACAAAAGAAATATGAATTATTAAGAACCCTTTTAGATGGGGATGTCGGTAGGTTATCCGATGTAATTGACACCTCAGTTGATTCTGTTGCAGATGTAAAGCGAAAAATGGAAGAAGAAGTGTTTGAAATTGTAGCTAAAACAGGTATAGATCCTTTTGATGAAAACTATCCATTATCTAAGGGAGAAATGTTAGTTATTCAAGGAGGATCAGGGGCAGGTAAAACAAGGCAAGCTATCAATATTGCACATAATGGGATTACTGAATACAAGAAAAATGTACTTGTATTGTCCCTAGAGCAAAAGGCTTCCCGTATCATGCCGATGTTCATCGCCAAGCACTCTACAAGGTACTCTGAGTCACAATCAGAATGGATTGCAGATAGGGATATTATTCACCAAAATTTAAACGAATACCAGAAAATAAGAAAAGATTTAATACTAGATGATTTATTATCGAATGATGCTTACGGAAAATTACGGATTGAAGGGGTAAACCTTCATGCAAATGATGTAAGAAGTTATTTAGAAAAGGTATGGGATGATGGATTTCATTTTGACATTGTAGTACTTGACTATATAGGTATTGTTGAGACAGATGGAGCAGAGCGGTATAACCAGCTTACAGAGGTAGTTAACGGGTTAAAGGCAGAATGTAAAACGTTTAAAGGCGAAGGATTTTTTGCGGTATTACCTAACCAATTGACAAACAAAGCCGAGGAATCTCTTGCGAAAGGAGATTACGATATGTCCGGGACAGGAGGGTCGGAGACAGCCTATCTAAAACGAGGGGCCGACTACGTTTATACGGTAAATCAAACGGAAGAAATGAAACAGACCAATAAAATGGAAATGATACTTGAAAAGGTACGACTAGGAGATCCTATTGCACAGAAAGTAAACCTCATCGCCTTTCAAGGGCAGTGTTTATATTTATCAGACGAAATTGAAGAAGATGAAGATCTTGCACTTGCATAACAGTCAAAGAGAAAGGAGAAAAACATGGCTAACCGAAACACATTGCATGTTAACCATTTAAAAGATTTTTCAAAATGGTTAACTGATAAAGGATGGAAATTAGAGAAAGCAAAAGGAGAATTCGAGGTACTTCGAGCAAGGAAAGGGAAAAGGTTTTTCCCTATATATACAAAACATGACTCCGATCATTTATCTTTTGCTAATCAATTTGACCATTTAGTTAGGTCATTTTTGAAACAACGGAAGGGATTTGGTGATGTACGGCGGGAAAAAGAAAGGGACTTACAATGAATTTACGGAAAAAAATTAAGAAAGCAAAGAAGGAAATTAAAGAAGTAGAAGAACAATATACAGGAAATACAACATTTGATATCGTAATGCGATATAAGAAAACATCAAAGCTACAAAAAATCATTAACTATAAACGAAACGACAATAGATTTTACCAATGGAATGAAGGCTATGAGATTGATTGGAATAAATTGACCTACTTTGGTTTTAATGCAGGATTTACAAACTTGGGATACTTAAAATCGGCTAATGGGAAGGCATTGACACGAACAGAGATAAACAAATTTTTAAAAGTAATTATGGACAAGTTTTATCAGTATGCAAAGCAGGTTTCAGGAGAAGAGGCCAGCGAGGGTGATTTTAGAAAGCATGTAGACTATTCCATTATTGTTTCCAATGACAGGACAAAAGGAAAAAGGTTACATGTAGAAAAGCGTTATTTTCAATTTAAAGGCAGTGATTTGATTTACGAGTACGGGAAATAGGGGTAGCAACAAACCCAGGGATAATATGCGAGGGAAAGAGAAATGAAAAAGACAAAAGAATTAATTAAAGCAATACAAGAACAACCAGAAAGGGAGCTTTAAAAAGAGATAGAGACAAAAACGAAGGAATTTATTAATAGACAGGAATGGAAAAAATGCATTTGTGTATATATTCATTATTAGTGTTCCCTTACACAATAGGTGTTAATAGAGAGATTAAGGAGGTGACGTATATATGGAGATAAATCAGGAACAGTTTCAGCGGGCTTGTGAGGTGGCAAGGGAGAAGGTAGCACTTTCAAGATATTTAGTAGATAAAAAATTAACATATAAAGATGTAGGGGAAGATAGCAGTATGATCCGCTGCCCTTTTCCCGATCACAATGATAGTGCCCCTTCATTTTCCTATGATGATGAAAAAGAAGTTTTTAACTGTTTTGGTTGTGGGAGAAGTGGTGATGTTGTTAACCTACATTACTACATGAATAGTATAGAAGATGAACGCTACAGCAGATTACGTGCGGTAAGAGAATTATCAAGAGAATTTAAGTTTGAAATACCCGATATGACTAAACAGGAAATGAAGGTAGGAAAAGTAAACAAGTTTAAGAGAGTAAGAGTAGATCGAGGAAAACAACAAGACGAATTCTACAAGGAAAAAATAAGAGGATTAGAACCGAAGTTAAAATTGGCTCCGGAAAGTAAAAGGCTAGTTGCATATAGGAAAATTGATGATATGTGTTTAGGGTATGTAAACCCAAGAGAAACGTTTAAAACTGTAAGAAATGCATTGAAAGGAGATTGAGGTATAAAATGAAAAAGAAAAAGTCAGATTGGTTTATTGTTATGGAGAATGAAAATAGTGGGTTAGTGGCTTCTATGACAGGTTTAGTAGAGCGGAAACGAACAGAGTTAAACAGGGAACTTAGTAGTTATTTTAGAAAGAGAATGCCTTATTATAAGGGGACATATGACGAGGAAGAATCTGAAGAAGTATTGGATGGGATTAATTCCTACCTAGATGATAAAAAGGTGGATTTAAGTAAATTAGACTTTCCCTATAGTAGCGGAAGTGAAATTTATTTGATACCTATTGGGGAAAACATTCGATTAAAAGTGATAGTTACAGATGAGTACTATGGTGGCGGAGACTATGACAAGGGTATAGATATTAGTTTTTTTATAATAAATGAGAATACATCTACATTAGATGTAGATATGTTAATAGATTTTATTAAACAGTATGTAGATGTTAGATCCAAAAAATAACAACAGAGGGAGAGAATTCAATTTATCTTAATATAAAGACATTAAAATAACCTAACGAAAAGGATACGTAAAATGAGAAAGGTATTAATTATGGTATTCACTTTAATAATATTAAGTTCATGCAGCCAACAGCCATCAGTTCCTAATGAAGAAGGAAGAACAGAAGACGAACCAAGATTTACAAAAAGCGATATGAGACTAGATATTACAGAAGACAGGGAAACAGGGTGTAAATACTTAATATATGACTGGGATCGAAGGGCTGGCGTTACGCCGTTATTGAATTCAGAAGGGACACCTGATTGCGGTTAAATATAAATATTTATAAATACTAAAATAAAAAGGTATGGAAATAAGTGATGAGTGTTTAGGATATGTAATTCCAAATGAAGCTATCAAACGGTGAGAAACGCTTAAATAGGGAAATGAGCGAGGGATATGGGGATGGGAAATAATAAAGAGAAATTAATTGCTGCTGTAATGATTGTAGGATTCATTATTGTATTTTATTTTGTATGTGACTATATTGCGGAAATTGCATTAGGTGGTGATGGATAAATGAAGATTACAAAAACATACTATGATATAAAGCCGAGAAGTAAGCAACAGGAAACATTTATGAGAAAAAAGAAAGTAACTTTAGATGAAATCAAAACACCATGTACGTTGTTTTTAGACCAGGCAAGCAATACGGGGTATTCCTTATTTGATGACGATTCCAGGCTTGTTATGACAGGGACAATACGAAGGGGTCGAACAAGTTTACCAGCCTTTAAAGAGGGTGTATGTGAATACATTAAACAATTGGTAGATGATTATAAGGTAGATACCTTATTCCATGAGGAAGTTTATGATCAAGCTAACATGCAGACAACGGAAGTTCTATTTTACCTTAAACATGCGATACAGGACTTAGGATATTTCAATAAGGATTTAGAAGTTTTAGGTCTTGCACATACTACTTGGAAAACAAATATGGCCAAGCCAGGTAAATTTAACTTTAAGACAGATCATAAAAAAGAAATTGTGAAGTGGGTAAAAGATGTTTTCCCTTTAATAGCCTTAGCAACGCAGGACGAATTTGATGCGCTGGGTATGGGTATTTCCGTTATGATAAAAGAAAAGGGAAAGAAAAATTTCTATAAGCAAGCAAAGTATAATAAAAGACTTCCAGTACATTTTATGTTGCATGAAGATGTTTTCCAAAAGGAAACAGGAACAGATATAGAAAATGTAGCGGATATAAATGAAACTCTAGAAGCGGAAAAAGAAGAGGTAGACAAACAGGTAGATGCAGTTGTTAGTAGGATGCGGAAACCTTTTCGTACAGCCTATGAACAGGGAGGTTTGTATGAATTAGAGTTAGATAAAAGACGTGGGGTAGAAGATACATTTAGACGATTCCTTTCTCATAAAGATATGCTTGTGTATATGAGGATTCCAAAGGATTATAAGTACTGGGGCATTCTTTTGCTGGAACATGGAATAAGACCAGACCGATTTGAAACAGAGGGTAATCCAAATGGAGATTATGCCTTAGTAGCATGTAGAAAGAAACGTTTATAGGGAGTGACCTAAATCTTGATCAAGTACCGTATTTTAGAGTTAAAACTATTTCTATTTACATTTAAATAAAAGTAATGTATAGTATAAGTTAACGGTAGATAATATGCAGCGAGAAAAAAGAAAGAGGAAGAAGGGATGAAAGTCCTTTTTTTCACATCACTTGGTTTGCATTTAATTAAAAGTAATGTTTGTAAGGAGGGAGAAATAAAATGACTGATTTTATAAAAGTTAACGGACGTGTGGAACGTATAGAGAAAGTAAATAACGATGAAAACGGGTTGTACTTATGTGTCATAGATAACATATGTATATTTAATCCAAAGTTTAGAAAATATTATTTAACAGAAAAAGAGACGATGGAATATAACGAAAAGATGGATAATGTTACAAAAGAAAAAAATAGAAGGAAAAAAGTCGATTATGCGAGAAAAACAGGAAGCTTTAAATCCGTACTTCAGGAGATTAAGAAGGGAAATAACACGGGGGTAGTTGCTTATGAGTACTATGATAGAAACGGAAAGGTAATCTAATAAAATGGGGGATAAAAATGTCTTTTACGATTATATGCGATAAGTGTGGGAGCAATCAAACTATAAAAGAAGGGTTTAGTCCCGTAGATAGTAAGGTGGATATATATGTAGTAGAGGTAAGCCAAGGGTATATGGGAATGGAAGTAGAGTCTATCGATATTAGCTGTGAGAATTTTGAATGTAATAATACTATAAGTATTTAACAAGACAAAGGAGAGGTAGTATTTAAATGGAACAATATAAAGATTTTCAAAGAGGAAACTTAATCAATGATTGGGAGGAACTTCTTAAATTAGAAAGAGATGAAGTTGTTTCTATACAGGAACAATGGGAAACGATTCAAGAAGAAAATGAAGACATTGGAAATAGGAATGCCGATAGAGAGTACGAGGCTGTTACTAAAGCTGTACAGGCCATGAAAGAAGTAGGAATTGATGTATTTAAGTATTCAAGAAGTGTTTTTCCCAAAAAAATAGGGTATAAGGCATGGTTTAAAAATAATGTAGTGAATAAGATTAGAGATAAGTATAGAGCGTATAGTAAGTCAATCCCTACAGCACATATGAAAACAAAAGAAGTTAACGGCATTGTTTTAACGAATAACCAATCACCTACAAATCTTGTGCAATTGTACGACAGAATAAGGTGGCAATATGATAGCAAAGTTAGGGATAACAAGTACGATACTAAATTGCTTGTAAAATCTATTGAATATGCGAGTGAAAAAGATATAGATATTGAAGGAAGAGAGCCAAAAGAAATTATAGATGTTGTACAAGAAACAGCAAAAATAATCTATTTAAAAGAAAATGTACCAGGTGGGACAGAGATTTATCTTAAACATGAATGTGATGATTGTAGTACTTATTATATGGGAGATAGACGGTGTTCATGTGGAAATAGGAGAATTTCTATTGAAGTAGACGGAGATATATTAGACGGATTTTATCATTATCCAGAGCCTTACTGAACGTCACCTAAATAAATGGATTACAGGAAGGGAAAAGTAAAACAATGAATATACAGAACGTAAATGACATTTAATTTAATGTAATGTATAATAAAGAAACATAAAAACATTGGATGGATTAATACACAACTTTAAAGGGAGAATGTAAAATGGAAAAAAAGGACTTTCTTATGACGTTGAAAATAGATAGAGATCATTCAAAGAGACAGGTGTTACAGGAGATTGCAATTCTAAAAAAGCGACTAAGTGAGTTGGAGAGTAAGGTAGAAAACGGTGAGGCGGTAGCTGATGATGGGCTGCAAGGGAATGAGTGGAGATTGTATAAAGAACTGTCTAACTTAGAGAAACTAAATAGTTTCTTGGAGAGTATGAAACAGGTCAATAGTAATTAAAATAATCTTAAAGGTTGGCAAAAAAAAGAGAGGTTTTAATCATTCAAGATTAGATCCTCTCTTTTTTATTGTTGACAATTAAAATAAAGTAGTGTAATATAAGGGTAGTTGGTAAGACAAAGAGAAGAAAAAAGAAAACCATATAATAAAATAATACATACAGGAGAAATAAAACTATAATATTAAAAGGAGAAGGGCAAAAATGTATGAAACTAAAAAATCAATTGAAAGTGAAATATCTAGAGTTGTATCCGATTATGAAGAAGGTTTATGCAATGGAGACGATTTACATGATATGTTAGTAAAAATAATGAACAACTGGGAAGATGTAATAACGGCACAAGACTAAATAAAAACAACAGTTTAAATGTAAATTAGGAAGAATCAAAATGATTTTATACACCGATGGCTTGCCTTATCAAGCAATGCAGCAAGGGCTGATTACGACAAGTGAAGTACTATTTATTCAAAATATAAACCAAAAAGCAGAAAAAGATATTAACTCAGTTTCACTATTGGAAAGAAGAAAGAGAAAAGACATATTGAAGCGTATCAACTCTAATATAAAATCAAACTTGTCACGGCAAGTATAAAAAGACATTAAATAAAGAGTTTGAAAGTAGAAAAAGAGTTCGAAGTATTAGATGATATAAAGGAATACGTCTACGAATTACATAATAGATATGACATGGCAGGGAGTACTTGGGATTGGCATTATAGCTTTTTATATAAGAAAGGTAAAAAAATTGGACGAGTTAGTTATAACGTAAGGGTATGGGACATGGAAAATGACGAGAGTGAAATTTTAGGATAAAACAACATCACAAGGGAGAAATAAAGATGAAATCGTCAAATGCAGAAATTATAAAAACATTAAACGAGTGGTCAATGACTAAAGGGAGTAGGGTGAGATTTGAAGAAATAGAAAGAGAGTTTGTAAACTATACAATTAGAATCGTTTTAGAAGATCCTTATTTAGTTAAGAACTCAAGATACAGTTTATCAGATGAATTCTATAGCGATATGGAGCGTGTTTTAAAGGATAAATTTCAACTATGTATAAATTTGAATTTTAACGGTACAGAGTTTGGTATGAATGCATAGGGAAAGAAACTATTTTTGGAGGTATATAACATGGATATGAACCCAGAGATTACAGAACAGGAGAAAGATATATTGCATAAAACAATGGCCTTGCAAGGCAAGCATATCCTGACTAAAAGTTTTGGGGATGGAGAAATTAACATGATTACACGAAAGAATGATTTGTCAGGTGTATATGTTTATTTTCACTCTAATAGAGAGGGAGAAATAAAACTGGATGGAGAAGAGTTTCTAAATGACATAGAGACTTTGGTTTAGATAAAGGTGTTTCTATTGTATACAGTACGGTTTGTGTAAGTGGTTTATAGGAGAATGTGGTTAGTCCAATATATTAGCAGAGTATCGAAAGGAAATAAGGTAAAAGGATAATTACTTAGGGGGATGAGATTTTTGATAGTAACGGAACAAAGGGTATCAGATAGTGTCGCTACTAGAACTAATAAATTATGGTGTACAGGGTGTGAAAGGAAAATCAACAAGGGTCAACAAGTAATATTTGTTCTAAGTAAGAACAGTCGTGGAAGAGAGAAGATGGATGAGTGCTACTGTCTCAAGTGTGATGATGGAGAAATGTTACATATGGAAATAATATATGAAGCAGCAGAGATAGAAGCAATTGGGATAGGGTGACGTAAAGTACGATCTAAACAATAGGAGGAATATTAATGAAGGATTATTTTTATGACACAATTTCACGATGTTTTGGAACTGTCATCTATACTGTGTACGGAGGAAAGGCAGTTGCTCTATATAGTGACAATGAGGATAAAGCGATTAGATATATCGCTTACGACCTACCAAGTGAAGAGATAAATAAGCTTAGTGTTGAAGAACGTAAAAAGCACATTAAAGTAGATAAGACTTATGACATATCTACTGTTAATTTCAATGAAAAAATGAGTGTGTTAGAAAAGATAAACGAACTTGTTACATCTTTTGAAATGGAGGTTTATGGTGCTTAATTTGTAGGATAAAATCACGCATTAGACACAAAAAGTGTATTAGAAAGGTTGCTTATAAATTGAAATGTCCAAAATGTAAGATAGGTGAATTAATACTCTATAAGGGAACAGAAAAAGCATACCATTTTAAAATCACTAAAGACAATAAGATATACAAACATCCTTATATCATGGATGAATTTGATACAGAAAAGGACTATTTAGAATGTAAAAATATGGACTGTAATCAATATTTTAATTATCGAAAAAACGAAAGAGGTGTAATAATTAAAGATTCTGTTGTTGAATATTGATTCCCATTCCAATAAAACTACGAATTAGATATGAAATGAGAAGGAGTGAATTTTAGTGGAGTGTATTGAGTGTAGGAAGAACATAAAATCAACAGATAGGCTCAATTATGAGTATATGTATGATGAAGAAGATGATTTATGGTGTATGGCTTGTGCAGAAATGGAGTCTGATACAGGAGATGTTTATTAATTCACAGTTCGATATGATGAAAATTAGACATAAGATGCGATGTAGGAAGCGGGTGCGAATTTGAAAACAGAAACAGAAATTAGGGAAGAAATTGAAGCCTTAAATATAACTGATGATAATTACCGTAAAGCCTATAAAAAAGGTAAAATACCTGAAGACGTTTTGAAATCAGAGTTGCTTCAGAACAGTAGTATGAGGTTAGCTTTGGAGTGGGCGTTAGGTGAAAATGATAGATATGATTAGTTCGCAATTCAATAAAACTACGAATTAGACATTTAATGCGACAAAGAAAGGAGTTATGGAAATGGAACAATACAGGCTTTATAGGCGGATTAATAATGAGAAAGATGCAAAATGGTTATCGACTACAAAAGGAAAGCTTGATTATATTCTAACTGTTTTGGAATTGAATTTAACAGACCCAGAATTAACGGAGTTTGAATATAGAGTGGTAAGGGAAAATTAATTAGCAGTTCGATAGAATTATGAATTAGACAGAGGGTGCGAAGGAGAGAATGATTTGAAAGTTGTTGTTGAAGATTTTGAAGTCAAGGTTTATTGCTACCACTGTGGAGATTGTGAGGAACGTTTTTATCTCGAAGAATTGGTTGATAACAGTGAGGAAGATGTTGTTTGTCCGTATTGTGGTGAAATCGAATATGTTGCAATCAGTAGTGGGCATTTAGATGAATTGAATAACAAGTAAGTCGTATCGGATAAAATTACGCATTGGACACAAAAGACGAAGTAAAAAGGAGTAAAAACTATGGAAAATAAACTAAAAGGGTATCTTGATAGTGGAAAATACTTACCTGATTTTATGGAAGATTTTCACGATCAAAAGAATTTATTCAAAAGGCTTGATGTAATAAATCAAAACAGAAGT